>OGCD01000001.1_pt1 | contig 29396 bp, 23 predicted proteins | sample 1570121 | NCBI WGS metagenome assembly OGCD01 (sample SAMN03218062, study PRJEB24507) | insect metagenome | isolation source: haemolymph | host: Pentalonia nigronervosa | place: Madagascar | collected 2012-04-30
TGGCGGTAAGATGTCCTATACCTTTTACAGTCTTGATGTTTTCTACCATATTTTTCTGGTCGAAATTCTTTTTCTAGATAATTTAAGTATACCTCTATTACCTGAACCAGTAGCTGTAGTGCATCCTCTTCACCCAATAAATCAAAATTAATGTCCAAAAGGTCAGCAGCTATTTGCCTACTCCCCTCATTTCCATAACAATAATATGTTACAAGGTAATGAGAAATTTTACGCAAGAATAAAACATCCTCTGAATTTTTTGTAATTTCATTATCTGCCACAATCTTACGTATCACCTCACTGCCTATCAAATAATTCATACTTACAAAATGATTAAAGCCTGGAATACTACTACTAATCCATCCACACCATGACATCTCCTTATTCATTATTTTATTACATATTTCATTACACATAACCAAAACATTCATATATTCTACAAACGCTAAAGCAACATCCTTGTCTGCTTTTTTGTAACTTTGTTCATTATTAATGCAAGAAAGATATAGCCGATTTTCCGCATCATCTCGATTAATTAGTGCGCGACGTTGCCGCGAATTTTGTTTTAAAAATTTCTCAATCTGAATCAATATACTACCTTGAATGTTACATTCTTCCAGCATCTGAGTAGCTATGGGTTTCATGCAATTATCTTGTTTACATTGCTTATGGAATGACTCCAAATGATTGAATAACATACATTGGCCATTGAAGTAATTTCTAAAATAACGTTCAGCATTAGATTTTTCTTTTAAGAAACAATCAAAATCATTTGCGATGAAACCTTTTATGCTAGCTTGGCTTGACCTTAAAAACCCATTTAGATTAAGTATAAAATTATCGTGTTTAAAATCATACAACTCCTTTATCTTGTTCAGTGTTGCATACGTTATTTCCTCTACTTTTTCTTCGTTACCAAAAAAATTAACGTTTATCTTACTGAAGGAACTATATTTAAAATCACCTTCTTGAGAAAATTTGTCATTGAAATGCTTCAATATATTGCGTGTAGCAATGATCTTATTCTGTATTGCTGTGGTTATTAATATTTCTTCATCAGACCCACCTTGCCCTTGTACCATATCAGGATGATATATTAAGCAAAGTTTTGTAAGTCTATCATAAACTTCTGTTTGAAAGTATTTTCTGTGATCCTCGATGGTCTTCTTGCCTTTTTTAACCTCCCTTAAGTCGTTATCAAGATCAGATAATACGCTACCTAACTTCAATAATTTGAACGTATTTTCTAAAGTCATGCTATCTATTGTTGTTATGTCATCTTTCTTCTGTTCCTGCTCATCAATCAAAGTACTATTACCTTCAAACATTTTACCCCTCCTTTGCCATTTAAAAAAGTATACCAACATTAACAGCAGCAAAAGCACTGCTAATTCTATGATTAATAAGACTATAAAAGCCATCTTGAGATTACTTACTGAGATTTATTGGACCAGATACCGTAACTTGATCTACCTGAGAATTTGGGTCTTTTCGGTCAGATATTACTTCAATATCATCATCAGAAAACTCATCTGCTATATTGGAAGCTTGATGATTTCTTTTATAATTAAGTGCTGTCAACCAATTTATATAAGGACCCGGATTTTGTGGATCAGGTGTCACTTCAGTATCATCATCAGAAAAATCAGCTACTATAGAGAATTGAGAAGTGCTCATCTGGTCATTTGCTCCATTTAAACCCTGTGTTCCAGTGGCCCCTGATAAGCCTTCTGTTACAGTCTGTGCGCCACTGTGAGATGGGCCTGCTGGTTGCAATGCAGGATGTATATTCAAAAAACTAAGAATCATATTCTGTTGTAATCGCATTTCATTTTTATCTTGCTCCATTTTATTCATCAATTCTTGATGTTTCTTTTCTGCTTCTTTTTTTGCTTCTTCTTTTGCCTGAGATACTTCTACCGTTAAATTTGCTAATTTCTCTTCACTTTTCTCAAATTTTTCTCTTAATTTCTTGTTCTCTTCCTTGAGCTCTTTGCTTGCAGAAGCACTCTCTTGCTTGATTGCCTCAATCTGCTTATCGCAATTTTTTGACATGTTTTCATTCTGATTCCGTAGCTCTAATACAATTTTTTCGTACTGAGCCTTAGCAAATGCAGCTCCTGCTGCTGCCCCAGCTACACTACCAACTGCTGCTGCTGCTCCTACTACTAACATAACACACCCCCATGAATTTAATAAATATGGATCAAAATAGCATAGTGAAATTTACAATGCAACTAATATTTTCAATAAAAATGTAATATTAGCTGTGATAATTTTTTAACGTGAAAACTTGAAAATTTGCAATTTAGTACTTAAGTCTATTAATAGCAAGTAAACAACGGAGGTCTGTATGCACGATGTAAAAGAAATTGAAAACTTAAAATTCGATGCTGAAGTAGGTAAAGTATTGAATATAGTCATTCATTCGCTTTATACTAATAAAGATATTTTTTTACGTGAATTAATTTCAAATGCATCTGACGCATGTGATAAATTACAATACGAATCTCAGCTTAATCAGAATTTACTAGATTCCCACGATCCGTTGAAAATTACTATCAGTGTTGATAAAGACAAAAATCAACTATGCATTACTGACAATGGTATTGGAATGAGTAAGCAAGATTTAATAAGTAATCTTGGAACAATTGCAAGTTCTGGTACACAAAGGTTTTTAGATGCAATAAAGAATAATCAAGATTCAAATCAGGCTGTTGAGCTAATCGGTAAATTTGGTGTTGGTTTTTACTCAAGCTTTATGGTTGCATCAGAAGTTATAGTGGAGTCACGAAAAGTAGGCGAAGAAGAGTCTTGGGTGTGGAAATCTAAGGGCGATGGGGAATATTCAATAAGTAAGTTGACTGATCAAATGTCCAGGGGTACTAAAATCACTCTAATAATGCGTCCTGAAGAAAGTGAATTTTTGGATAAGTTTCGTATTGAACATATCGTTACCACTTACTCAGATCATATTAATTTTCCAATTGAGTTTATAAATGAAAAGGGAGAAAGTGAAAAGTTAAATAGTAAAGCTGCAATTTGGACTAAGTCAAAAAATGATGTCACTCAAGAAGAGCATAACGAATTTTTCCGTAGTGTTGCACGAATTGGCGGTGAGCCTTGGATGATATTACATAACAAAAATGAAGGGGCGGTAGAGTACATAAATCTGCTGTATGTTCCTTCTATTAAGCCTTTTGATTTATTTCACCCGGATAGACGTTGCTCCGTAAAATTATACGTAAATAAAGTCTTTATTACTGAAGATAACGTGCAAATCATTCCACAGTACCTACGCTTTCTGAAGGGTATTGTTGATTCACCAGATTTACCTTTGAACATCAGCAGAGAAACTTTGCAAAATAACCGTGTTGTTGGGCAAATCAAAAAGTCGCTTACTAAGCGTGTGATATCTGAACTCAGTAAAAAAGCGAATGAGGATTTGGAAGGTTACACAGAGTTCTGGACAAATTTTGGCGCAGTTTTAAAAGAAGGCCTTTGTGAAGCTATGCCAACCGATGAAAGAGAGGCTTTATTATCTGCCTGCAGGTTTCATAGTACAGGCAACGATAAGTTAGTCAGTGTTGAAAATTACATAGAAAGAATGAAACCTGAACAAGAATATATATACTACCTCACGGGTAATAGCTTGGATTCAGTAAAAAATAGTCCACAGCTTGAAGGTTTTATAAATAAAGGGTTAGAGGTTCTTCTCTTTGTTGATCCAGTTGATGATTTTTGGACTAGTGTTATTAATGAGTATAAAGACCATAAATTTAAGTCTGTAACCCGCGCAGATGTGGACTTAGAAAAATTTTCTTCAAGAGAGAATGAGAAGAAAGATGAAGAAACTGAATCAGGTGAAAAAGAGAATGCAGACTCTATACTGCAATATTTTACTAAAGTGCTAGGGGATTTAGTCAAAAGTGTAAAAATTTCTAAAAAATTGACCGATAGTCCTGTATGTTTAGCTGTTGATGAAGGTGCTATGGATCTTAGAATGGAGCGTTTTTTGCGTGAACAAAAGCAACTGAATTACCGTACTCCAAAAGTGTTAGAGATTAATACTAAGCACCCGATCATAAAAAGCATGATAAAATCTCACGCTGAAAACAATGAAGGATCTATTTTGGAAGATATGATATACTTATTATTCTACCAAGCTTGCATTGCTGAAGGTGAAGAAATAGAAGATATTAGTAATTTTTCTAAAAAATTAAATAACTTACTTGCACAAATTGCCGTCTAGTTGTATACTTAATCATCTATAATTGGTGATTAAGTATGATTGGAGTAGTGAGTTTTTTTAAAGAAGTATTGAAGGCATTGAAGGCAAAGCAACTTGAAAGTCCTGATGGTACAGGCGTTGATCAGGATTTTGTACATGTGAAATCTCCTCTTGATGATATAAAAAGCATTCTAAATCAAGCTATAGAAGGCGATTATTCGGAATTAGATGAGATTGTAAAGAATATTGAAGGTTATAGAAATAAACCTATTAAACTGGATTCTGAAAATCTCAAGAATTTCTGTTCACAATGGTTTGGGTTTAAATTAGATCCAAAAAGAGAAATAAGAAGAGATCATCATTATATACATTCAAATATACTCTCGCACTATAGCTGTGATGAACAGTTCATATATAAGCATTGTGTAAGCGAGCTTTTATTACTAGCAATTGCAGCTAATGATCAGCTTGCAGAAAGATATCATAAAGAGCTTTTTGCTGAGAAAAATTTAAGTCTTTTACCACTGCTGGTTGGTGGTAAGTGGTATGTATCAGAATTTATAGAAAGATTTCATGAACTTTATTCAACATTGAAAGGAAAAACAATTACCCTATTTAATAGAGAAACTATAAGTCTCTTTTCAGCCATGGCTTTACGCAAAGAGCAAGGATTATTAGATGCGGTCCTTGTTCAATATGCTCTTAATGATCTTAAACCGGAATTGCAAAAGGATCAAGAAGCTGGAGAGGCTCTAGAGGCCCAGGGACATTACAAATATCCTCCGTATGGTGTGCTTGCAGGGGCAGCGATGGTAGGAAATAACGTGTTTGTAGAGAAAGTATTAGAATTCATAGAGAAAGGTGATAGTAGTGGAAATGATCTATTAAAAAGCAGTGTTATCACTTTACTTGTTAATGCAGTAAGTATGGAAGTGGATTCGATAGTAGAGTGTTTATGTAAAAAATGCATTGAACACAAAAATCCGGTAGTTCAGAAAATTTATCAAGCAGCACTTTCTGATGATGAGGTTATTAAACAAATTAAAAAACAAATTTTGGGGAATATCCATTGTGCAGAAGGAAATCGTCTACATAAACAACAAGATATTTATGAGACAATTCTAAAAACTGCTTCACGTGTTAACAATATGAAATTCGTAGTAAAGATCTTAGATGAGATTGAAAGTAACCCACAGCTTTTTACTACTGACAAAGATGGAAAAAACCTTTTACGAGACAGCCTAAATACTATTTTAGAACATGACGAAGGCAGAATCTTAATTGAAAAGAGAATGTCTGCTGAAATGGATGATAAAGTTGAGAAAATATACGATGAGGTATATAAAAGTAGAAAAGCTTTTGATCCAATACAAGAAATCGATACAACAGTTAGCACGGGACAAAAGGCTATAGAATCAAATTCTCCGGAGGAAAATACAATGACTAATGATAATGAAATAACAAAGCCAACTACTGAATCTCATGCTCAAAGCAGAAGCTCTTCAACAGAGAGTATTTCAAACGATAGTGGGGTTGGTGAAAGTGGAGGATCTGATAGTGCTGATGAAGAACAACCTTCACTAACCGGTACTGAAAATTCATCAAGAACACCTGAAAATAATGATCAAAAGCCTATAAAGCAAGTACATTTTCCAAATGGTAGTCAATTAGAACGAGTGCATGAAATAATACCTTGTCCGAATTCTAATGAAGAGTTAGATGAAACACCAGGTCACAAATTTCGCATCGCAGATTCTTTGTATGCTAAATTACAAGCTAAAAAAAACGATGGAGAGTATTACGATAGTGCAAAGTCCGGTGGTATATTACGTAAAGACTTATCTAGAAATGGTATAATTATTAACGATAAGGAGATGCCTGCGGGCGACATTAAAGAATTGTATAATACATATGAGAAGAACCCACAGAATTCTCTTATAACGATGGCCACAAGTATTCTTGCTCTGGCTTTTGAAAATACTAAGAAAAAAGTTCCGAAAACAGAAGTTCCTACTGCTTCCATTATAAAAGAATTGGCCATGAATTATAATCAAATTGGACACTGGGCTTTCACACACGAACAAGTAGGCGGCATGTTGCAGTTAGCTAATCTAGGGCTACCTACGATAAAGTATAAACCAAGTATTTATTGTGATCATTCGAATTGTGTAATTATTAAATTTGAATTTTTAGGATATATAGCTCCTCTCGATGATGGAACCAAAGAGTTATGTAAATTAAATAGTACACTTAAGTTTAATCTTGAAGCTACAGATGAAGGGGTAGAATATAAAGATGTTATAATATCACTTGATTCGTCTAAAGAGTTAGAAGTTAGATATGTTGAAGTGCCGCGTGATAATCCTGAAGCTGATGCATCTGAAGCGCCGAAAATTAAAGTTGTATCATTGATACCTGAGATTAGAAAATATTTGTCAAGTGGCGTACTACCAGGATTCTCGACATCGACTAAAATTGATGTTTTACACAACGGTGAAGTTGTTTTTTCATACGATAAAAATGAAAAGCGCAACCAACGGAGTAAAAGATCTACTATAAAAAATGAAAATGCAGATCAAGGTACTGTCGGTCAACACAGTCAATCACAAAGCAATAAAACTTACAGAAATGCGCTATTTACCACAACTATTGCAACATTTACAGTAGCACTGACAGCAACTGCAGCAGCTTCGGTATTTACTGCAATTTATCATGAAACAATGCCAATAAAATTAGTAGAAGCAGTGGGAACTTATAGCCTAGGTATTGCATTAATCGCAGCTTGTTGTTTGGCTGTTACAGCAATTATATATTGTTGTACTAAACCTGCAAACTTACTTGAAAACAATAATATTGAAGGGCGAATCAACTCACAGATTGTAACAGGAAGTTAAAATAAGTATTGTAGCCTATCATTTAATAATTTATTATAATTGTATTAACTATTAGTAGATAAAAACTTGGTAGACTACGAGAAAATATTTTCAAACAAAATAAAGAGTATTAAAGACGAAGGTCGCTACCGTGAATTTACGAATTTTGCTTCGTTGCCTGGTAAGCTTCCCTACATTATGGATTATGAAAGAAATAGGGAAGTGGTTGTATGGTGCAGTAACAATTATTTAGGAATGGTACAAAATGAAAGTGTTATTTCTGCCATTAAAAATTCCTCCACTCAAGTGGGTGCAGGAGGTACAAGAAATATATCGGGCACAACGAAAGAAGTTGTTGAATTAGAAAAATCTTTAGCTGATCTACATCAAAAAGAAGCCGCTTTAACTTTTGCCTGCGGCTATTTAGCTAATCAAACTTCACTAAGCACTTTATCATCTATTATTCCTGATGTAGTAATTCTTTCAGATGAAAAGAATCATTCCTCAATGATTGAAGGAATAAAGTCTGGAAGAAGGCCAAAACATATATTTAGACATAATGATGTTGATCATTTAGAGCAATTATTAAAGTCTATAGGCAGAAATACACCAAAAATAATCGCTTTTGAGTCCGTATACTCAATGGATGGCGATATAGCACCACTTAAAGAAATATGTGACCTTGCTGATCAATACAATGCCATTACGTATTTGGATGAAGTGCATGCAGTTGGACTATATGGCTCTCGTGGTGGCGGAATTACAGAGGAATATGATTTAATGGATAGAGTTACTGTTATTCAAGGTACGTTGTCCAAGGCTTTTGGAGTGATGGGTGGGTATATAGCATCCTCAAAAAACTTGGTAGATGTCATCAGAAGCTCTGCTCCAGGATTTATTTTCACTACGGCTATGTCACCCATTCTTGCAGCAGCAGCTAGAGCTAGTGTTGAACATTTAAAATCAAGCTCTATTGAAAGAGAGAAGCATAAGGTTGTGGTTGAAAAAGTAAAAACCTCATTAAAGAATGCAGGTATTAATTTTATTCCTACAAAAACCCATATAATTCCGATAATAATTGGTGACTCAGAATTATCTAAAAAAGCATCAAAGTTATTATTTGATGAGCATGGAATATATGTACAGCACATAAATTATCCAACAGTACAAAAAGGAACTGAGCGTTTTCGTATCACTCCTACTCCTTATCATACTGATGAGATGATAGAACACTTGATGGATTCCTTGGTAAAAGTTTTTGAAAAATGTAAACTTTGCGCAATTCCAGTTACAGCATAAAATCAGATAGTTGGTTTGCTATCAAAAACAGAGCTAGAAGGAACGTCCCTATTTTCAAATCTTTTCGTCAAGCTGTCCTTTTCTTTAGTTGTTTCTGCTGTTGTGAGAAGGGCTATACTTCACCTTGTTACCACGATTTGTGGCAGTCTAAATCTAACGATCATCAATTTTAACCACTAATTAAGTTAACTACTGTATAATTTATATAGGTTGATAAGGCTAGAGGAAATCGGTCAAGCTAGGTTTTTAATCTAGCCTGACCGATAGCTTTAATAGTGAGGTAAGCTTTAATATAGCACAACGAATTTATATTGCTATACCCATGCACAAGTTTTTTTTAGTTTGTGCACGGGCATTAATAGATTATTTACTTTTGAAAATCTGATGAGCTTAGGTGTATGGCTCCAGAGTGTAATAACGTTTCTCTTTCACAACCATTATACCCTGGAATCATGCACCTTAGAGGGTTTAACATACTATAATTTTGAAAGAAAAATTATTCTTGCTATACCATAAGTACGTTCTAAAACTACATTAAAATTTTTGTTGCAGTGAAAATCTTCATTTTTTCTAATTTCCAGGACTATCAATGCATCGTCACTTAACCAGCCTGAACCAGCCAATCCTTCTAAAGTTGATTCAACCAAGTTGCTATGATAAGGTGGATCTATGAAAACTATACCACATTGAGAAATAGATTGCGGTAATTTATCAGCGCTACAGCAGATGAGTGTAATATTATTTATAATGCCAAAATTTTCAGCCGTCTTTTTTGGTAATTGCAAATTGTAATAGTCTGAATCCACCATAAATGCATGTTTAGCACCATGAGAAATTGCTTCAAATGACAGAGCACCACTACCACAAAATAAATCGAGTACATTTAAATTATGAATCGACTTTCTTGAAAGCAATATATTGAATATTGCCTCTCGAACAATATTCATGGTTGGCCTTGCAGCTAGCTGTTTACCTGTAACTATTTTTCTTCCACGGTATTTACCCGCAATAACACGTAACATATTAATCTCACTAAATATTTAAAATCATATCACTGATTTTCTTAACTAAGCAGCAAATTCACTAATTAGAGTCCTTATATCTTGCGGTAAATCAGATTCAAACTCCATATATTTTTTACTTTTTGGATGGCATAATCCTAATTTATAAGCATGCAAAGCTTGTCTATTGAAGTGACAAATAAAATGAGAGTTTTTAGTATATTTCGTACTTTTGCTGCTATTTTTACCATAAACCTGGTCGCCGACTATGGAATGTCCTATATAACTCATATGCACGCGAATTTGGTGTGTTCTACCTGTATCTAAAACACATTCTACTAAGCTTGCACATCCTATAAACTTTTGCACTGAATAATGGGTAACTGCTGACTTACCTATAGTTTTCGTTACACACATTACTTCCCTATTGCCACGCTTTGGAGCAATATTAGTCTTTATAGTTCCTTGCTGAGAAGACAAAGTTCCCCAAACTACTGCTAAATACTTACGCTTTATTTCACGATTTGACAGTGAGGTTGATAGAAAACTATGAGACTCTTCATTTTTTGCGATAACCATTAATCCACTAGTATCTTTATCAAGCCGATGAACAATACCTGGATTATTATTAGGAAGGTAAGCTATCACTGCATTTAAAAGTGTATCGTTGTTTGTCCCTGCTCCAGGATGCACAGTTAACCCACTCTGCTTGTTGAGTACTATGATATCTTCATCTTCATAGATAATATCAAGTTTTATGTTGTAATTAGGTTCAATTGATGTGGATATATCAGGTTGAACAAGGTGTATTGCATACTCATCACCTGGTTTTACTATGTGATCGTTATTAATCATAGGCTTACCAAGCAGCGTTACTTGCTCATTTCGTATTAACTTTTGAGCCTTACTGCGTGATATACTACACTTCTGTGCTATATAACTATCCAACCTTTTCAATGTTAATTCAACCTGGACAAGCTGCTACATACATCGCTTCAATGCTTGGATTTTTCACATCCACATTTGTATCAGGTGGAACAATTTTTTCTCCTGGTTGTTCAACAGTCTTTTCTTGTGCATTAATAAAACAAGTTGTCTGATCACTGTTTTTCCGGTGAGCTACTATTTTGTTATCTAAGCTTCGTAATGGCACTCTTTTACCATTTATTATCAAATCAATGGATCCAAGTAGGTGATAGTAAAAGTCTCTTGGATAACCATTGAGTTTTTCATTCCATGCATCTATTGCGTCTTGCTTATCTTCTTCTGCATGTTTTGCTTTAAGTTCTTTGATCTGCTTCTCCAAAATTCGTATTCTTTCTTGTGATTCCAACCCTTTCTTTATTTTAAGTAATTTATCTTCTTCACTGTCTGGTGGATTAGCAGCATTATCTCCATTTTCAGACCCATTACCACTATCTGGATCTGTTCGATTTGGCTTCTCTTGCTCACCTTTTGCTAATAGTTCTTTTACTCCCTGTATTTCCTTTAATATTGTTCTTTCATTATTAAGTTGAGCTTGCAATTTATTCAGCTTCTCATTTAGTTTCTTTACTTCTATATCCTGTGCACCAATCATACCAATAAATTCAGGTTGAACTTCATCATGGTCTGGTATATCAGGCATTCTTTCTTTGCTAAAACCACCTAAAGCGAACCCACCATATGCTCCTGGGGTCAGCTTGGCCACCCTGTCTTCTGCAGTTCTGAAGAACTTGCTTACATTATTTGCTGCAATCATTATCCCCTCTGCGTTTATCTTGCTCGCCATATCATTTATCTTGTCCGCTATATCTTTAAGGGCATTTATTAAATCCATCATCTCCTCTACATTTACTTCATCCAGTTTATCTTTTACACTCCCTTCAACTCCCTTGCATAACTTATTAACACTTTCGGCTATGCCTTGCAGACATTCAGTAATTGCTTTATCGGCAGTTGTTTTTACTCCATCTACATCTCTTGTTATGTTTGTTTCTAATGTATTAAATAGAGTACGAGTATCAGCTCTTACACCATCAAGTGTTTTCTGGGCTTTGGCGCTTAAAGGTTTCAAAACGCTACTGTCAATTACGCCAATAAAGTCAGTTAGGCGTCTATCCACTAACTTCAATGCCCGAGATATCACACCATTATCTTCACTACTTTCAACCTTGTTTTCCATGACCAATGCAATTTTATTCTGTGAAAAAGGAACAAAAGTATTGAAAAAAGGAATAATGTGTGGGCTTCCGAATTTTACTACAGTGTTAAGTTCATGGTCTATTTTGTTACTTCTCAGTTTATTCAATGCCATGAAAGCACCAACAACAGCAATGGCAACTACCATTGAGATGAAAGATATCTCTTCCCACCCACGTATATTGGCAAAGCCGAATTTTCCAAGCGCAATAGTTACAATCAGATTACTAATTACATATGGTACAATAATAAAAATAACTTTATTTCTATTCTTCGCTGCCTGATTTTCTAATGTTGTTCCTTGTTTTTCAGCAATAGGTACAATTATTGAAATATTTTTATCAGTTATATGACTTATATCAGGAAAAATTTCTATTGCCCGCACATCTTGAGCAAGATGATTTATCTCATCACTTTGTCCACCTCTAATGTCTTTATTTATGAATTTTTCATCTTTTATTTCATGATTGTGTATATATTTAAGGGTAACAGAAGTTAAAAAAGCCGCTACAAGCACGAGGGAAACGAGAGCATATAATGAGATTGCACTTGGATCTAATATATTTGTGAGAAAACTTAGATCATTACGAGTGATCATAATTGCAGCAATATAAGCTAAAGTGAACTGCACCCAAGTGTTAATAGCTACTGTAGATATTGTACCATTTATAGAATATTTCTTTATTGCATACCAGAGCTTAGTAGGATAACCAACAACGTCGGCAACACCGCCCACTCCATGCAGAAATTTAATAGTATTAGAAGGATCTGTACTCATGTTTTTTTTCTTACTTCAATTGAGTTATTATATATTAATTATAATTAAAGATCAAACTTTATGCCAAGGTCTACTAGAACGTGCCTTCTTAATAGTTGTATCATCACGTGTTAACCAGATTGAATGTGTACCATATACCTCTAACTCATCATACCTGATAGTCCGAGTATCGCAGGCTGAATAGTCAAACCTGCGCAATTGAAGTATTAGATCAACATTATTACAATGTTTTAAAATATCCTCTTTTTTGTCAGCCAGCAATACTGATTTACCATTTTCTTGATACACACAACCATCACCATCACATTGTAGTCTTTTATTTGCATTGTTATATTTTGCATGATTCACAATCTTATCTTGTCCATTTTGCCTTGCCCATGTTTTTACAACAAAATTTCTATTTTTTTTTGTGAGAGAATATAACAGGGTATCATTTTCCTTGATAGCGATGTTATCAGCACTTACTAAAATGTCGGGGGTTTTGTAGGCAAGACCAAGACAAATGCCCAGTATAATAAAGAAAATTCCTAAAAAACGCCAATTTTGTTTCCATAGACAAAGCCACAACAATCCAAGTGTTATAACAACAACGGATGAAGCAGGAAAAGCGTGAATGGGAATAATTAAGTATTTTAACTCTGCAATTGTGTTTGTTACATATAAAACACTGTCAACAGGATACTCTATCAATGGCACTATAATTCTTTCGATTCCTAATGGAATTAGCAAAATATAGACTATTCCCATAGGAATAATGATTAATGTCACCACTGGTATAGCAATTAAATTTGTAATGATTCCACTAATCGAAAAATAGTTAAAATTATATATGGTATATGGTACAGTTGCTAAACTTGCTATGACTGAGCTGATCATTATTGACATAAAATACTTGATTACCTTTATGTTGAATAATTTATTAGCATTAATTTGATAGCTAGAAATCAATGCCAATACAGCAGAAAACGACATCTGAAAACCAGGTTTTAAAACTGACTCAGGCTCTATGATCAGTATAATTGAAGCAGCAAATGCAATTGCGATCAACCCTCGATATTTTCTTTCTATCATTGTTGCAATCAACACTAAAATTACCATAACATAGGCACGCTGAGCAGAAATTTGCATACCTGTAATCAATAAATAGAATGTGGTTGGCAGTATAGTAAGAAATGCCGACATTTTTTTCGTATGGTATTTGAGGGTTAAAGTTTCAGACGTTGCAAATAAGCTGCGAAATATTAAAAAAAATAGACCTGCAACAAAAGATAGGTGCAAACCAGATATAGCAAACAAGTGGGCTACACCTGAATTACGTATTGCATCCATTGTTTTTTGATCAATTCCATCTTTTTTACCAATCAGCAATGCAGAAATAATATCAGCATGTGGCTTGCTGATATTGTGCTGTAAGTTTCCATAAATATATTGACGAAAAGAATTGATATATTCCTGAAATTTTTTTACTTCAGCTTTTTTATATAAAGTTATCTTACTTGTTGCAAAGCCTGTGGCACTTATTTTTTGATAATATGCTACTCTTGCAAAATTGTATGAATACTCTGCAGGAGCGATTTTGAGAGGAAAGAGTTTTGCCGATAGCCTTACTTGATCGCCTATTTTAACATCTTTTTCTATTTCAGTTCTGACTGATATTCTAATATTATCTAGCTTAAATCTAGAATTTTTTATTTCATAGAGTAAAAATTGCTTATATAAGCCTTTGTCATTAATATCTTTCACTGTAGCAGTAATGTCTTTTACATATCTTTCTTTACCAAGAATTTTAGTATCTATCAGTGCTGTTCTAATTTTGCTGGTTGTAAATCCTATCAATACTGCAGCTAAAGCAATACATAATATTGCGCATTTTCTATATAATATAAAAAGTGGAATTAACGCTGAAAGAAAAATTAATACAGTGACAATAAGATTAGGTTCAAAACTTAAAGAAAAGTAGATTAAAATTCCCATGCACTGCAATACAGGAATCCATAATATTAGGTTGTATTTTTCGTTGTAAAGATTGTTACGCACATAGCTAATTATCATGGTAAAAAAAGCTGACAAATATGTATGCATAATAGCTCTTGTGTTTCACCTGCATTATATATATAATAATTAAATAAATAATGACGCGGGGTGGAGCAGCACGGTAGCTCGTCAGGCTCATAACCTGAAGGTCATAGGTTCAAATCCTATCCCCGCAACCATTTTCTACACAGGTTGCTGAACTTTAATTTTGTCAATATTAATGAATCGAGTGACGTACTATTCTTCATCATCATCTTCCAACTCATCAATAATCTCTGGATAACAGTCACTTAAGCGAATAATAATTTCAATAAGTTCCTGCTTTGTTTTTTTTCGTAGTGCTTTTTCGAAGCGGTTCTGCTCATCAATGCGATCGGAACATTCTGAAGATGACTGATATCCATGACTATTGTATTGAATCAGAGCAAAACCTGTTGCAGCCATATGCTTACATGGCCCCCAATTTTCAAATGCAGGACAAGAACATTCTCCATCCAGATGCTTACCACCATATCTAAGCGTCACTCTATATACTCCAGATCCAACAACCTTTGATTTAACACAGTAATCTTTAACCGATATTATGTGCACCATTCCATTATTAAAATAAAATTCCCCTCTTGAAAAATAAGGCTCATCAATCAGGTCCTTAATATATGCACGATTTAGTTTTATTCTCACGTGGCACCTTCCTCAAAAATATCTATCAAAAACAGAATCAAACTGTAACTTTTGCTCTAACCCAATTATACAGTCTATTTATTTTACTATCTTGACCTAACATGCTAGAGTTACTTTTATAAAAAGTATCAACTATTAGCTTGATAGAACCTATGGCAGCAGAAAACACCGGATTTTTATCATATTCTCCATCGATACCATTGACCGATATAGGACATCCGATTCTAGTTTTTCTATTGAGTATATAACCTGCAATTTCTTTTATACTTGCTAACTGACTAGTTCCCCCTGTTATTACCACCTTATTGACTGGATCTTTTTGCACATTTAGCTGTTCCTTGACCATTTCAAGTATTTCCTCAACTCTTGGTCTGATAATATTAATAAGTTCAGATTTAAGTACTTGCACAGGATCGTCACTTTCGTTGCTTTGTACTGCAATGCGTTCGCCTTCATCTATTGAAGTGATGATGGTGCTTCCATATAGTATCTTGATACGTTCTGCATTCTCTATGCTTGTACATAACCCATAAGCAATATCTCGAGTTATGTGCATACCGCCAATTGGAATACTGTTTGCATATACAAATTTTCCTCTTGTAAAAATTCCAATTGCAGTACATCCACCACCGATGTCAATAATAGCAGTGCCGAGTTCTTTTTCATCTTCACTTAAGCAAGCCAGTCCAGCAGAATATGAAGATGCAATACAGCCAGCCATATTTAGTCCTCTATTGTTTACTATGCAACTTTCCATGTTGGTTAACGCAGGACGTGAAGCAGTTACAACATTTACATCAGCAGACAATCTTTTTCCATATAATCCACAAACTTCCTTTATATCAATCATATCATCTAAGTGATACTTTAATGGTATATTATGAATAATAACATTCTCTTCAATATATTTTTCAAATGTTTGAAAAATCACACGCTTTATATCCCGGTCAGAAATTTGATGGCTGGATGAGATAATTTCATTATGAACATTGAAAGAAGAAATGTTACATCCGGCAACGCTAACATATATTTGGTCTATAGTTTCTTCTGATACTTGCTCTGCTAAACTTATAGTTGATGAGATAGAATAACCTGCATGTTTTACATTTGTGATTGATCCACCACTTATACCTTCTGCAATCTTATAACCTATTCCTGTTACCTTGTAACTAGAATTATTGTTTACTTTAACAATCAAACATACAATTTTTGTTGTACCTATATCTAAAACAGCAAAAACATTTCTTTTTGGTTTTACTATTACTGCAGAGTACATATAAAATTCCTAGTAGTTTTTTCTATTGCAAAAATACAGCAACACTTTAATATACCTAGATAAAGAAAAAAAAGGAATATAGAAATTAAGTTTTATGTCTAGGTTACCAATTGTCATTGCTCCGGATGAGAGATTAATCACACGCGCCAGTGAAATACAAGAGATAAACGATAAAGTTAAAGAATTGGTAAATGACATGTTCGAAACTGTAGAGCATGCTGACGGTTTTGGCCTCGCTGCAGTGCAAGTTGGAGTATTGAAAAGAGTTTTTGTTACACGTATACCATCAGAATATCAGGATGAGCAACAGGGATATCAATCAACAGGATCTTTTTGTATGATAAATCCGGAAATAACAGAACTATCTGATGAATTAGTAATCCTTGCAGAAGGCTGTCTCTCAATTCCAGAACAAAGACATGAAATAAAACGTCCAAAATACCTTACAGTAAAGTATAAGGACTTAAATAATGAAGAACAGGTGCTTAAAGCTAATGGTTGGCTTGCTAGATGCATACAACATGAACTGGACCATTTAAATGGCATATTATATATTAGACATTTATCTAAATTAAAGTATGATATGGCTATGAGAAAGGCAGAAAAAATCAAAAAGCATTATGAGTGAAAAAGATCTAGAATTACTAAAGTTTTACCATGAAATGGGAGTTGATTGCACAGTTAGAGAAAATTTAAAGGAAGAAAAAGTAGCAAGTATAGAGGATAACGGACCTCCACAGGAAGAAAGCTCTTTTGAAAAACCGTTATCTAGCAATAAAAAAGAGCCACAAAGTTTGTTCCCTAGTGATTGGATAATTGAAGCAAGAAAACTTGCAGATCAGTGTAGTAGTATTGATGAGTTAAGAAATACGGTCAGATCTTTTGAAGGATGTGAAATAAAAAAAACTGCTACTAATACTGTTTTTTCTGATGGTAATCCACATGCAAAGATTATGCTTATAGGTGAAGCTCCGGGAGCAAATGAGGACATACAAGGTATACCGTTTTGTGGTGCAAGTGGAATGCTGCTTGATAAAATGTTAAATGCAATTAATCTTGATCGTACAAAAGTGTATATAAGCAATACTGTATTTTGGCGCCCACCTGGTAATAGAAAACCTACAGACCTAGAGCTTGATATGTGTAGACCATTTGTAGAAAAACATATTGCATTGGTTGCACCACAAATTTTAGTTTTAGTAGGTGGAATAGCATGTTATAGCCTGCTCGATAATACGAAAACCATCTCAAACTTGCGTGGCAAATTTCACACTTATACTAATCAATATCTGTCTAACTCAATTACTACAGCTGCTATATTCCATCCAGCTTATTTATTACGTCAACCTTTACAAAAGCGTTTAGCTTGGGAAGATTTAAAGAAGATTAGAGAATATCTTGATAAACTTCTATGAGCTTTTTCTGTTTACCTACTTTACGTTACAGCACATGACATTTTTCCCTAAAGAAGATCCGTTTGACTTGTTTTCAGAGTGGTACAGCAATTCACTATCCTCTGTTATGACACTTGCAACATGCAGTAAAGAACATGTTCCATCTGCAAGAGTAGTACTATTGAAGAAGTATGATAAAGAAGGATTTGTATTTTTTACCAACATAAACAGCAGAAAAGGTAAAGATTTGATGGAGAATCCAAAAGCTGCACTACTGTTTCATTGGGCAGAATTTTTTAGACAAGTACGAATTGAAGGAGACGTAAAACTTCTAAGCAGTGACAAAGCAGATGAGTATTATTCCTCTCGCTCACGTGACAGTCAAATTAGTGCATGGTGCTCAAAACAGTCCAGCGTTTTAAAGGATTGGCGCGATTTTGAACAAAGCATCGCATTAAAAAGTAAAGAGTTTCACGATCAACAAATTCCACGTCCAGACTTTTGGGTAGGATTTTGTGTAATTCCCAAAATAATGGAATTTTGGCAAGAAGGTGAACACAGAAGACACATAAGATTTAGATATACTTTGATAGAGAAAAATACTTGGAAGATAGAGCAGTTATATCCTTAAGTAGATTCCTTTCGTATTATGAGTGATAATTAAATTTACGGCTTCTTACCCTTTCTTTTGCTTCATTTCACTTTTTTCACAACAGGCCAAAAAGAAGTTGACTTTTCATATTTGGCTTAATAGACTTAACTTATTTAATTAGTATAATTATGGCTAAAAAGAATGCTTCTCTACTCGTGAAACTAGTTAGTACTGCAACTAAAGAAACAAATACTGGTGAAAAAAAACTGACGGGTTACTTTTATGTAAAGAAGCGCAATCCAAAAAAACTTACTAAGAAGTTAGAGTTTAGAAAATATGATCCTGTAGTAAGGAAGCATGTGTTATTTAAAGAAGAAAAGTTAAAGTAGCTTATTATGCAAAGTTCACAATCAAATTATTCAGTAGTCATAGAGTTAGGTAATCCTAAAGATGTAAAATTGGAGTTAATGAAAATTATTGCACAAGTAATAAGCACAAGATATAAGACACAAAAAGAAGCAGCAAGTGTACTGAATATTGATCAGCCCAAAGTATCTCAAATTAATAGATTAAAAATTGAAGGTTTTTCTTTAAAGTACTTAATTCACCTGTTAGCTATGTTGGATCACGAAGTAAAGATAAAAATACAGGAAAATCGTGAATTACATCCATTAGAGTTGGTGTAATCAAAAAATAGAATATATCGGAGTTTATCCTAGTTTTTTGCTTATTTCTCTGGGGTTTTAATAGGTAATCATTTTATTGAAATATTGTATAATTGTGGTCGATACTTCTTCTATTGATTTTTGTGTAACATTAATAATTGGCCATTTTTGCTCTTCAAAAAGCTCTTCTGCTTTCTTAATTTCTATTTTAACTTTCTCATAATTAGCATACGTATCATTACTTTCATTATTAATTGCAGTAAGTCTATTCTTACGTATTTCTATTAGCCTATTAACATCTATAGTCAGCCCAATCACTAATTTTTTTTTCAATGTTTTTAAATCAACATAAAAGGGTATATCGCCGACAAAGGGAATATTAGCCACCTTATATCCCCTATAAGCTAGATACATGCTAGTTGGCGATTTTGAGGTGCGAGAAACCCCAACTAAAATTATATCTGCTTGATTGATATCCTGAATATTTTGTCCATCATCATGATTAATAGTATAGTTTATTGCTTCAATACGTTGAAAATATTCGTAATTTATTTCAGCATATAAATTGGGGTTTAAATCTTTTTGAATATTGAGATAAGATGAAATTTCCCTAATAATATGTGAGAGTATCGCTATATAAGGCACTTTCAACTCTCCACAATTATCTTTCAGGTATCTTCTCAATTTATCATCGGTAACAGTACATATTACAAAATTATACTCGCTATTTTTGCTCCTGATTTTTTCTATAATTTCATTAATTTGTTCTTTACTATCTACAAAAGACCAGACGTATTCCACCACTTCCACGGAGCTGAAGTGCTTAAGAGCCGATTTTGCAACCGATATAACAGTTTCACCACTTGAATCTGATACTAAATGTAAATGAAGTTTTTTTAGAGTCATGAATAAATTTTAGATATATCGTGTAGTATCTTAAAGGTTACTTAGAATTATACAAAAAATCCAGTTAATATATTTAAAATTAACAAACCGTTACTGAAGTATTTATCTTAAGGGATAGGTTAGACCTCTTTCGTAACTCAATTTCTGATGGCAATTTTGTTGTCGAAGCCGAGCTGCGCTCCTCAAATACATCCAAGTATTCTGTGGTGCTCGCTTAAGCTTCTTCTAAAAATTTCTCACCATAAATCGAGTTACGAAAGAGGTCTACTCATCTAGTTATTAAAATATTAATAATATAAATCTACAATTTAATAAAGTTATAAATTTAATACTAGAATGGTAGAAGCAGCGCAAACTCAAACTCAAGCTAGTCAAAAAAATTATATTAGCAAGAAAATACAGTTAAGTGTTGAAAAACGCATCAGAGCTTGGTCAAAACGAGTAACATCGGTATTATCCATTACTAATGCAAGCATATCTGTAATTGTAAATTCGATAAACCTTATAATCCGACCGATAGTTGCAGCTAATGTGCTGCTCAGTAATATCGGCATAAGTGTTTTTTTCAACGCAATATCGTTTACTCTAAACATGCACTCACTTGCTAATCATTTTAGAGAGAAAAAAATATTCAAAAAATTTAACATAGAAAGAACACCAGAAGAAAAAAAGAGAAGTAAACATAAACTTCAATGCATTTGTTTAGATCTTCTATGTGATATATTCTTTTTTGCATCAGCTGCTGTTTCCCTTGCTTTATTCGGTAATCCTATAGTTCTCTCTATATCAATGCCTCTCCTTGTATTGGGTGGTTTGGTAATGACTGGTAACATCATTAAGTCTACAATACATCAAGTGCAAGAATACAAACATCATTTAAAACAACCTGAAGGTCAAGGAAAAGAAGAACAATATAAAAAAGATATAAAAACATCACGTGTTTATCGAATCATGAGATGGTTTTTGCCTGAATCTATAGTCTTAGCAAAATGGCATGCTCAACAAGAAGATAAAAGAGAAAAATTGATAATAAAATGCTTGAGAAAAAAAAACAGAAGAATTGATGGGTCAAAGTAATGAGTATGAAATGACTGATATACAACATGAAAACCCTACTGTACAAAAAAAGTTAAATGCAGGTGGATCTGACATCACATCTCGCGAGAGATCATCTTCTACAGTTCCTACAGTAAGCGGTAACGTAGAAGGGACAACAGTTCAACCGGTAACAACTCGAGATGAACAAAATCAAGATGTTGCTCTTGCAGAGCCTGCTGTACAATTAAGTGAATCTGACATCACATCTCGCGAGAGATCATCTTCTACAGTTCCTACAGTAAGCAGTATCGTAGAAGGGCCAACAGTTCAACCGGCAACAACGCGAAGAGCATCTGTATAGCTTCTACAATTACGCTAAAAGACTAAAAATTCTTTACTCTTTTTGAATTTGTATGTTCTGACCTTACTATCACACCCTAGAACTATACATCAAGCGTTATTGAGGCTATAGAAGCACACCTCAATAAAAGAGCGGGAGAAGGGGTTCGAACCCTCGACCTCAACCTTGGCAAGGTTGCGCTCTACCAACTGAGCTACTCCCGCAATTAAAAATGATTTAAATTCTACTCTTAATTATAGGTAAATATCACAACTTGTAAACCTACAAAAATTGATGGTATTTTTTTTCTTACATTGCATTACACCTGTATCTTTCACTTCATATAGTATTATGTAATAGTTTACTTATTCATTATTTTGCCTATTATTAATATATGTATACTTTAGGAGAATAATTTGTCCAAAATTGCTATTATTGACTTTGGTTCACAGTTTACACAACTCATTGCAAAAAAAATTAGGGGTATGAATGTATACTGCGAGATATTTCATAAAAATGTGAGTTTTGAAATAATATCGGAATTCAGTGGTTTTATTTTTTCTGGAGGACCAGATTCAGTTAATGGTGGCAATTCTTCAGTAAATAAGTTAGTAAACGACGTCATAAATTTTAATGAAACAACAGGTGTTCCTATACTTGGAATATGTTATGGGCAGCAATTAATTTGCCACTATTTCGGAGCAGTAGTAAAAGAAAATTTTAAACGGGAATTTGGTAAGACAAAAATAAAAATACAAAAAGAATCTCCTATTATAAAAGGCATATGGAATATTGATTCTGAAGTGGATGTATTAATGAACCACTCAGATAGTGTTGATACCATACCAAAAGGCTTTACTGTTGTTGCATCAGGGGTAATAAACCAAACTATGGCGATAGTTGTAAATGAAAAACGTAAGATATATTGCACTCAATTTCACCCTGAAGTAAGGAGTACAGAAAATGGCAGTAACTTACTTTCTAATTTTCTTGATATTGCTAACTGCACTAGAGATTGGACAATTAGATCATTTATTGATGAGCAAAAGGAGAGAATTAGGTGTGTAGTAGGAGATAAGAAAATTATTGCTGCAGTAAGTGGAGGTGTTGATTCAACTGTTGCAACGGCGTTAACCTACCAAGCTGTGGGACAGCAGTTGCATTGTCTTTTTATTGATACCGGGCTACTTAGTAAAAGCCAAAAGCAAAATATTCACATAATTAAAGAATTTCCAATAAAATGCATCGATAAATCAGATTTATTTTTAAGTAGGTTAAAAGGAATAACTGATCCGGAAGAAAAGCGCAAGATTATAGGCAATACTTTTATTGAAGTGTTTGAAGAAGAAGCAAAAAAAGTAGGTGGTATAGACTTTTTAATGCAGGGTACTATCTACTCTGATGTAATCGAATCAGGACATGCATCAGATAATGCTAGCACGATTAAGTCTCATCATAATGTTGGTGGGTTACCAGAAAAGATGAAGTTGAAATTAATAGAACCTTTGCACTATTTATTCAAGGATGAGGTAAGATTGCTTGGGAAAGAAATTGGACTGGTAGATGAAATAATATTTCAACATCCGTTTCCTGGACCTGGGCTTGCTGTGCGTATTATAGGTGAAGTTACAGAAGAGAAAGTGTGTATACTACAAGAGGTTGAAGAGATATATATCAACACAATGAAAAGTTACAATTTATATAGCGAAATATGGCAAGCTTTTGCTGTACTATTGCCAATAAAAACTGTGGGTGTGATGGGAGATAAAAGAACATATAAATATGTCTGTGCTTTGAGAGCTGTAACATCTTCTGATGGAATGACAGCTGATGCATTTCCATTTGAAGACAAAAATAAATACTCACTAGTATTTTGGGATTTTTTACAGAATGTAAGCAATATTATTGTTAATAATGTTGCAGGTGTTAGTAGAGTTGTTTATGATATCACTTCAAAACCACCTTCAACCATTGAATGGGAGTAAACTTTTCAAATACCAAACTGTCCGTCTCACTAAAAAATTCCTGCAGTGATAAAATTAATACTTTTTTAATCTATGTAAGTTACTTTCAATGTTCTATACACTAGTAAGGATATTTTTATGGTAAATAACTCTTCTTTGACTTCAACGGAATTTGCTAAGAGTAATAGTAGGAACAAGCAGCTTATTTTTATGCAAATTGCTGCTTGGTTAATAGATAATACAGGCCTGACTTTTAATCAAATTGCACAATGTTGTAAGTTGGATCTTGAAGAAGTGCAAGATATAGCTGATGAAGAGATAGATGTTGAAAAGTATAACCCCGTTGCTTCTGGAATAATTACTGAAAAAGACATTTGTGATTGTCAAGAGAACCTCGAAAAAGTGCCAAAACTTGTCATGAGAAACATAAGAATGAAAAACAAGGCTCTTGGCAATATTCTTGGTTTTGCTTCTACAGCAAGGCGTAGAGATAAACCTGATGCAATTTATCATTTAATAAAAAAATTTCCTATTCTCAATAACAATGTAATAGCTAAATTAGTAAGCACAACACACCACACTGTGGAACAGATTCGCAATGGTTCTCACCATAATATGCAAAATATCAAGCCTCAAGATCCTGTACTTTTAGGTTTATGTAGCCAAAGAAATTTAGAAGCAGAAGTAGAAAAAGCAGAGGTGGAAAGGGAAAAGCAAGAAAGGTTGCAGAATATAAAGAATAATGACTGAAATTATTTATTTACTTTCGTATTTTATTGATGTTAAATTAACTTGACTTAATAGCAATTACTGGTATAATGTAAGGAAAGTGTATAATCTTTTATAACTGGCTTTTAAAAGCCAGCTTAGCACAATTTATTACCTTATAAGTTACGTTTTAGGCGAACAAAACGCCAGTTGAAATTTTAACAATCTTGGAGGATTATGGCAACTATTAATGAAGATATTTTAGCAAAACCAGCTAAATTTGAATCAGCAAAGCAAAATGAATCACCTGCTGCTTGTGAAATACATCAAAGTGTTGATAAAGCTGATAAGAATGAAAAGAGGCAAACACTGGACTTAAGTGAATTGAAAGAGCAAACGCCAGAAGCATTATTAAAATTGGCTGAAGAAAAAAAAGTTTCAACCAGTGGGAAGAGTAATGGTAGGATGCTTAAACAGGAAATGATATTTGGTTTAATGAAGAAAACAAGTGAAGAAGGAGGCATTATCACAGGAAGTGGAACATTAGAAATATTGCCTGAGAATTTTGGATTTTTACGTTCAGCAAGTGGAAATTATGCACCTAGTGCTGATGATGTCTATGTCTCTGCTGGACAGAGCAAAAAATTTAATTTGCGTACAGGAGACATGGTGCATGGGGAAATAAGGTCACCTAATGATAAAGAAAGATATTTTACTTTAACTAAAGTTCAAAGTATCAATAACACTGAAGTAAGTGAATTAAAGAAATATGTTCATTTTGACAATTTACTACCTCTTTATCCTGAAGAAAGTTTAAAGCTTGAAAATGTGGGAAGCAGCAGTGGTGATAAAAAAGATATAAGCATGCGTGCCATAGACATAGTTACTCCACTTGGAAAGGGACAAAGAGCATTGATAGTTGCTCCACCTCGTACAGGAAAAACTATACTACTTCAACAAATGGCTCATTCTATAGCTACAAATCATCCTGAAATAGAACTGATGATGTTGCTTATAGGTGAAAGACCAGAAGAAGTTACAGACATGACACGCTCTGTTAAAGGGGAAGTGGTAAGCTCTACATTTGATGAACCTGCTTATCGTCATGTGCAGCTTGCTGAGTTGGTAATAGAAAAAGCTAAGAGAATGGTTGAACACAAAAAAGATGTGGTAATATTTCTTGACTCCATTACGAGACTTGCACGTGCTTATAATGCAGTTATTCCTTCATCAGGAAAGGTATTGACTGGTGGGGTAGATTCAAATGCATTACAGAGACCAAAGAGTCTATTTGGAGCGGCTCGTAATATTGAAAATGGTGGCTCTTTAACAATAATTGCTACAGCGCTGATAGAAACTGGTTCAAAAATGGATGATGTGATTTTTGAGGAATTTAAAGGTACAGGAAATTCTGAAATCATGCTTGATAGAAGACTTTCTGATAAGCGAATATTTCCAGCTATTGATATTACAAAATCAGGAACTAGAAAAGAAGAGCTGTTAATTGATAAAGCTATATTAAATAAAATATGGGTATTGCGCAGGATACTCAATCCGATGGGATCTGTTGAAGCAATGGAATTTTTACGTGATAAATTACTTTTAACAAAAAGTAATGCTGACTTTTTCAACGCTATGAATAGCTAGCTTATCTGCTGTAGTGATTTGATTTTCAATTTACTATTTTTTATATATTGAATTGCCAGCACTAAGGCTTTGCTTCCAGAAGTGGTGGTGCTGTAGGCTATGTTTTGCAAAATGGCAGTTCTTCTAATATCTTTGCTATCTGGCACTGATTTTATACCTTTTGAAGTGTTGATCACTAAGTTTATCTTTCCATCTTTTAGCATATCAACTATGTGAGGTCTTCCCTCTCTCACTTTATTTACAGCTTTTGCAACAATGCTATTATTATTTAAATATAAAGCTGTGCCTTTGGTTGCATAGATTTCAAAACCTAATTTATTTAACATCTGTGCAATTGGTAGTATAGACTCTTTATCATCATCCTTGACTGAAATTAAAGCTGCTCCTTCCATTGGTAATTTGTACCCTGCAGCCATATGTGCTTTTGCAAGAGCTGCTTCAAATGATGAATCGATGCCCATGACTTCCCCTGTGGATTTCATTTCTGGGCCAAGTAAAATATCTGCTCCCGGAAAACGCGTAAAAGGAAAAACTGCGACCTTAACGGCAAAATAATTAAATGTTTTATTTTTTTGATCCAATTTATTACCTAAAATAACCTGCGTGGCAAGTTTTGCTACAGGTATATTAATTACTTTGGAGATAAAAGGAATAGTGCGACTAGCTCTTAGGTTTACTTCAAGTACATATATATTATTTTCCTGAACAGCGAACTGAATATTCATCAAACCTATAACTCTTAATGCACGGGCTATTTTTGTGGTTTGTGATTTAATTTCTTTAATTATCTCATTATCTAATGTATTTGTTGGCATTGAACATGTTGAGTCACCTGAATGAATACCAGCTTCTTCTATGTGTTCCATAATAGCTGCAATGAAAACATTTTCTCCATCACATACTGCATCAACATCAACTTCAACTGCATTAACTAAAAACCTATCAATCAACAATGGACCATGTTCGAAAATCTTAGTTTGATTTAAAACATACTCTTTAAAGCTCTCAATATTGTATTTTATTGACATAGACTGGCCACCTAAAACGTAAGATGGTCTTACTAACAATGGAAACTCGACTTTTTCTATGCAGCTGAAAGCTTCTTCAACTGAGTGACAGATAGAATTTTCCGGTTGTTTTAAATTTAGCCTTAAGGCAAGGTCTTTAAATCTCATGCGATCTTCTGCAAGATCTATAGAATCGAAAGAAGTGCCTAAGATTTTGAAACCTCTCTCATTAAGCACTTTTGCTAACTTCAAAGGTGTTTGGCCACCAATTTGAACTATTATTCCTACCAACAGGCCATTTTCTTGCTCTTTTTCCAATATTTCCAGCACATCCTCTGCAACTAAAGGTGCAAAATATAAACGGTCAGCGGTATCATAATCGGTTGAAACAGTTTCTGGGTTACAATTGATCATTATTGTCTCAAATCCCATTTCTTTAGCTGCAGAGACTGCATGCACACATGCATAATCAAACTCAATGCCTTGGCCAATGCGATTTGGTCCACTACCTAAAATTACAACTTTATTGCGATTAGAGACGCTTGCTTCGCACTCAGTTTTATTTACAACATCACCTTCATAACAGCCATACATGTAAGCAGTACTAGATTCAAATTCAGCGGCACAAGTATCAACACGCTTATAGACCTGTTTAATATCGAATTTTTTTCTGATACTTTCTATCTGCTCTGACGTCATTTCAGTACGTGACAGCTTAGCCAATCTTGCGTCCGAGAAACCCATTTTTTTTAGCTGTAGTATTTCATGTGCAGTTTCAGGTAATCCACCTTCTTTAATTTTTTGCTCAGCTAAGATAATTTGCTTTATGTTGTATAGAAACCAAAAATCATAGCCAGTAATAGAATTGATTTCTTCGATGCTAACTCCAAAGCGCATAGCATCAGCAACAATTAGCAGTCTGTTGGGTAATAATTTAGCTAGCTGAGATTTTATATAGTCAATATCAGTGTCTTTAGGAAACACCTCATCCAGTCCTGTTAGTCCGGTTTCAAGGGAACGTAAAGCTTTCTGCAATGATTCATTAAAAGTGCGACCTATTGACATTACCTCTCCCACTGACTTCATGGCAGTTGATAGTTCACAATTTGTACCTTTGAATTTTTCGAACTCAAATCGTGGTATTTTAGTGACAATATAGTCGATAGCTGGCTCGAATGAAGCAGGTATTATTGGTGCACAATCATTGCGTATTTCATCAAGTAAGTAGCCGATAGCAAGCTTGGTTGCAACCTTTGCAATAGGAAATCCTGTAGCTTTTGAGGCAAGCGCAGAAGAACGAGAAACTCTTGGATTCATTTCGATAACGACTAAACTGCCATCCTCCTTAGGATTAACAGCGAATTGCACGTTTGCACCACCGGCATTGACACCAATTTCTCTTAGTACTGCGATAGAAGCATTTCTCATTTGTTGATATTCTGCATCACGCAAAGTTAAAGCAGGGGCAACGGTAATGCTATCTCCTGTATGCACTCCCATAGGGTCAACGTTTTCTATTGAACATACTATTATGCAGTTATCCTTACAATCACGAATCACTTCCATTTCGTATTCTTTCCATCCTATAATGGATTCATCTATCTGAGCTTCATTTATTGGTGAGGCTTTCAAAGCATTGTCTGCAATGTTAAAAAACTCTTCTTTGTTATACGCTATACCACTACCTGTTCCTCCAAGAGTGAACGATGAACGAATGATTGCAGGTAGCCCTATGTATGCTAAAGCTCCCTTGATTTGTTCATGACTTTTTATAATAATGCTTTTTGGATACTTAAGCCCTATTTTATCCATAGACTGACAAAATAGTTCTCTATCTTCTGCCTTCTTGATTGTTTCTCTATTGATTCCTATCAATTCTACATTGTATTTATCTAACACCCCAGTGTCCGCAAGCTTCATTGCACAATTCAAAGCAGTCTGTCCTCCCATTGTTGGCAGTATTGCATCTGGCTTTTCTTCGATTATGATTTTTTCTATTATTTCAGGCAGTATTGGTTCAATATAAGTGGCGTCAGAAAATTCGGGGTCTGTCATTATAGTTGCTGGATTTGAGTTAACTAAAATTACTTTATATCCTTCACTTTTTAATACTTTACAACTCTGGGTTCCTGAATAATCAAATTCACACGCTTGACCGATGACTATCGGTCCAGCCCCGATGACTAATACTGATTTAATATCTGTGCGCTTTGGCATAATTATAATAACTGTCTTATTTAATTAATATTATCAATCTTTGTTATGCATGTGAATTTTTATTGAACCTGCAGCGACTTATTTATGGCTAACACGAGTAAAGGTTACCTTATTTTTGAAAAATAAAATCAATAGCATCATGAACATTCGGCCAAAAATTTGTAGTACTTTCTCACAGCATGCTTTATAATCCCAATTGTGGATCAAAAAGAGGTGAAAGGTGATTTCTTAATAAAATTATATCATAATTAAATATCATTATCATTGTTAATTTAAGAGAACATTATGCCTACAAAAAAGGAATTAGAATTATTGGATGCTGCTGAAAGTGGTAAATTAGAACTAGTAAGTCAGCTAATAGAACAAGGAATAGATATTAAGGCTAAAGATGTATTGGGATATACTTCTTTACATAACGCTGCTAAAAATGGTCATCTAGAAGTAGTTAAACTATTAATTGCTAAGAATGCGGATGTTAATGCTCAAAGTAAAAACAAATATGTTCCTTTAGAAGATGTCTTGAAAAGAAATGAAAAGATAAATATACTAAAGCAAATGTAGAAT
>OGCD01000002.1_pt1 | contig 27617 bp, 20 predicted proteins | sample 1570121 | NCBI WGS metagenome assembly OGCD01 (sample SAMN03218062, study PRJEB24507) | insect metagenome | isolation source: haemolymph | host: Pentalonia nigronervosa | place: Madagascar | collected 2012-04-30
GAGAAAAAGACAGCATCTTTATTTTCTGCATGCTGTGAAGCTGCCTCTGTTGTGTCTGGTGCAACAGACAATGAGATAACGAAATTGAAGGACTTTGGTTTCAATTTTGGTATAGCATTTCAGATAATTGATGATGTACTAGATTATATTGCTAATCGCAGTATTTCCGGAAAGCAAACAGGAAAGGACTTTCTTGGTGGCAGAGTAACATTACCTGTAATTATAGCATATGAGCAAGGTAGTCCAAAAGAGCAAGAATTTTGGCAAAAATGTTTTTCTTCCAACGAGCATGATTTTGATCAAGCTTTGCATTACATAGAAAAGCATAACGCCATTCGGCTTTCCATAGAAAAAGCGAAACACTATATTAACATTGCAAAAAGTAATATAAGCACCTTTGCTGATTCTGTTTATAAAAGCATTTTAATTGACTTTTTAAATTCAAGCATAGAAAGACAAATGTAGTTGATATTTTTAGATTAATCGCTATATATTTATGTAGGTTCTTAAGAGAAGTAATATGTCAGAGCAAGAAAAAAAGAAGAAATTTGTTAATATGGTCAATAAGCAAAAAGTTAATAGTCCACCAGATAATAATGAGCAAATAGGTGACTTAAACGAAGAATTGAACATATTAAAAGAACGCGCAGCTCAACTTGAGGATCATCTGCGTCGTGCTATCGCAGACAATGAAAATATCAAACGTATAATGCAAAAACAAGTTAAAGATGCAGGAGATTATTCTATGACGAGTTTTGCACGTGATATGATTGATTCATGCGATAATTTAAAGAGAGCAATAGAAAATTTGCAAGATGGAGACCCTGTTCATGAAGGAGTTAAGGTAGCTCATCAAAAAATTATGAACGATTTAAGAAAACATGAGATAGAAGAAATAAGTCCACTTGGCGAGCCTTTTGACAGCAACTTACATCAAGCCGTTATAGAAAAAGAGGATAACGAAAAGGAGCCTGGTACTATAATAGAAGTTTTACAAACTGGTTACACAATAAAAAAGAGATTACTTCGCCCTGCAATGGTAATTATCTCTAAAAAATCAGATAACAATTAAGCAATGCGAGAGATTGTTTTTTCAGGTATTCAGCCAAGTGGAACAATACATTTAGGTAATTATCTTGGTGCAATTAAGCAGTGGGTAGACTTACAGAGTAAATATAAATCTCTTTTTTGCATTGTTGATATGCATGCAATTACAGCTAATAAGCTTCCTGCAAGTGAGTTGAAAAGTAACATTTTGAAAATGGTGGCAGCTTACGTTGCATGTGGAATCAACCCTGAAAAAGCCATTATTTTTAATCAATCTACAGTTAGTAGCCATGCCGAATTGAGCTGGTTACTTGGTTGTTACACACCGATTGGTTGGCTTAACCGCATGACTCAATTTAAAGACAAAGCTGCTGGTGATAAGAATAAATCCTCTTTAGGGCTATATAGTTATCCAGTACTTATGGCTGCAGATATTTTGCTCTATAAAACCAAATATGTTCCTGTTGGTGACGACCAAAAGCAACACCTGGAAATTACACGTGATATTGCATCAGCTTTTAATAATCACTACAAACAAGATTATTTTGTTTTACCTGACACCCTCACTACAAGTAGTTTGTTGAGGATAATGAGCTTGAGAGACGGTACAAAAAAGATGAGTAAGTCTGATACTTCTGATTATTCACGCATTAATCTTGATGATTCAAATGACTACATTTCTAGTAAGGTAAAAAAAGCAAAAACAGACTTAATCACAGGTTTTGATTTAACAGATCGGCCAGAGATATGTAACATGGTCAGTATTTATTCATTGCTTAGTAATATCGATATAGACGAAGTGTGCGAACAAATGAATAAGCATAACATGGAATACTTCAAAAAAGAATTGGCTGATCTAATTATCAGTGTTTTGTCACCTATACGTGAAAAGATGCATAATCTGCTGGAAGACAGGTGTTACTTACACAAAATACTCGAAAAAGGCACAAAAAGAGCAGCAGAAATCGCCACCAGAAATATAAAAGAAATCAAGGACATTATAGGCTTTGTTCAGTAATCATCTGCATTAGATTGTTCTACATTCTCATTAAAATGTATTGATTTATCTTTCTTTTCCTTATATTCTTCCGCTGTATCTAAGGGTTGCTTTTTAGCTGTAATCTGCGGCCATTTTTTTGAATACTCTGCATTGATATTATAAAATAACCTAAAAGTTTTTTGTTCACTGGTAAGTAGCTCATCACCTAAGTCTTGAATGTCTTTTGTAGAATCGTCAGTAACAATTGCATCTACTGGACACTCCGGTATGCATACCCCACAATCAATACATTCATCTGGATTGATCACAAGCATATTTTTACCTTCATAAAAACAATCAACAGGGCACACTTCTACACAATCTGTATATTTGCATTTTATGCATTTATCTGTAACAAAATGTGTCATAAAAGATATATATATTTGTATAATATTTAGGTACACTAAACTGATGAATAATTCAAGTCTTCTGATGAAATATTTATTAATATATATTATAATTTAGATATTAATACTTTATTAAATATTTTTATACTAAACTATAGGTTGTATTAATAGAGATGAATTCTTTTATGAAGATAAATAAACTAAACAATAAAGAACTGGCAATATGGGTAAGCTTAGCAAGAACTGTTGGACCTACAAAATTTTTTAATTTGCTAAGAGCTTCCGGGTCACTGAACAATGCATTTGAATACTTTAGCAGACTAGATAATAAAAAAGTATATGGAATTCAAGATGCACAGAAGGAAATCGATCACACAGAGAAAATAGGAGCTAAAATTATACCTGCATGTGATCCAAATTATCCTGATTTTTTAAGAAATATATTAGATTGTCCACCTATAATCACTGTACTAGGTGATATATCATTATTAAATCGTGAGATTATTGCAGTCATTGGTGGGCGTAACTCTTCAATAAATGGTCGAAATTTTGCCAATAAGCTGGCACTTGATCTAAGTGAAGCTGGTTTTGTAACTGTTTCTGGACTTGCAAAAGGAATTGATACTGCAGCAAATAGTGTGATATATAAAAATCACCCAACAATTGCCGTTATGGCAAGTGGAATTGATATAGTATATCCAAAAGAGAATTTAGCTTTATATAAAAAAATCATCGAAAACGGAGGATTAGTAATTACTGAACTGCCACTTGCTACTCAACCTAAACCACAATATTTTCCTCAAAGAAATCGCATTATATCTGGTTTATCATTGGGTGTCGTGGTAGTTGAAGCATCGAAACATTCTGGTTCTTTGACAACTGCAAATTTTGCTTTAAATCAAGGAAGAGACGTTTTTGCAGTTCCTGGTTTCCCTTTAGATTCACGCTATGGCGGAAGTAACTATTTAATTAAAAATGGCGCTAAACTTATTGAATCCGCTGATGATATAATAGAAAGCATTAAATTTAACTTACCTCCACATCAAAAAAGTTTTTTTGACACTCAGGCTTTGGATCTAAGTAAAAAAGATATCAAGCAAGAGAAATTACAACAAGCAAAGTCAGTAATTGTTGATTATATCAACTCCGTACCTATTGATGTAGATGAACTTATATTAGCAAGTGGACTATCTGCCAATACGGCTTTAATGGCTCTTTTAGAACTAGAACTGGAAAATAAAATAGAGCGTTCACCAGGAAATAAAATATCACTAATCTTTGATGCTGGGTGATTCCTTCCTTAGGAGGAATAATGATCTTTAAAATTATCATGTTTTATATTACAATAATCTTTTATTTCTTTAAAGGTTCATGAAATTTACATTATCTTGGTTGTTAGAATATTTACAAACAGATGCTAATTTAGAAGAAATCACTGAGAAGTTAACTCACATAGGGTTAGAAGTAGAAAATGTTGTGGATAATTCAACGTTAGCTAAGTTTGTTGTTGCAGAAGTATCAGAAGTTAAATCGCATCCAAACGCTGATAAATTAAAATTATGTCAAGTGAATGACGGAAGTAAAATTCTGCAAATAGTTTGTGGAGCAAATAACGTTAGAAATAATATGAAAACAGTGCTTGCATCAGTAGGTAGTACACTGCCGGAAAGTAACTTTACAATTAAACCCACAAAAATACGTGGTGTATTAAGTGAAGGAATGCTCTGCTCCGCTTCCGAATTGGCACTAACTCAAGAGGAGAGTGAAGGAATAATAGAACTTTCCGATGATTACACAGTGGGAAGCAAGTTTTTTAATTGTGATTCTGTAATCGATGTTAATATCACCCCAAATCGTGGAGATTGTTTGAGCATCTATGGAATAGCTCGAGATTTAGCTGCAACTGGAATCGGTGAACTGAAAATTGTAAGTATTCCACAAATCACTAGTTCTATAAATTCATCGATCGATGTTGAAGTAACTGACGGACAAAGTTTCATCAGTGGCAGGTATCTTGCCAATGTAAAAAATAAAAAAAGTCCAAAATGGTTAAAAGATAGACTAGAATCAATAGGAATTCGTTCTATTTCCACAATAGTTGATATCACTAATTACATTATGATATCCTTTGGTCGCCCAATGCATGCATATGATGCAGACAAAATAGATAAAAAACTTACAGTAAGGAAAGCAGGCAATAAGGAGGTCTTTACTGCTTTAAATGGGAAAGAATATTTACTTGATAGTGATATAAATGTTATTTCTGATAATCAGAGTATCCATGCGATTGCTGGAGTCATAGGCGGAAAGCACAGCGAATGTACCCTTGAAACTACTAATATCTTTTTAGAATCTGCATGGTTTGATCCGGTTTCCATTTCAAGGCAACTAAACATCTCAACAGACTCTAGCTATAGGTTTGCAAGATCAGTTGATCCAGGCTTTGTTACCGCTGGACTTGATCTTGCAACTAAAATGATTATAGATTTATGTGGTGGTGCAGCTTCAGATATAGTATCTGCCGGTAGTTTAGAAAAGAAAGACCATTACATTGACTTTAACTATCAAGATGTCAGTAAACTTGGAAGTGTGATAATATCTCCTGATGAAATATTCAACATCTTAACAAGATTAGGATTTAAAGTTGAAAAAGACAACTGGAATGTTCGAGTTCCAAGCTGGAGACCAGATGTTACCATGCCTGTCGATCTAGTTGAAGAAGTTGTAAGAATATATGGCTACGAGAAGATAAAAGAAGAGCAACTAACTAGCAACGCTGAAGTTATAATTAGTGTATATGATAATTTACGTATTTTACTGTCAAGCAGAGGATTCTGTGAAGTACTTACTTGGTCATTTATGAGCAGTTCAATAGCCGAAAGGTTTGGATACGCGGACAAGCTATTTACTATTGAAAATCCATTTAATAGTAATTTTAATATAATGAGGCCAAGTATAATACCAAACTTACTGCAAGTTGCAGCTGATAACGTTGTGCGTGGCTCATCTGATCTCATGATTTTTGAAATTGGACCCACATATGAAAATAAGGATGTTTTAAGTCAACCTAAGTATGTTTTAAGTGGAATAAGATCAGGAAATAACTTATCAAAAAGCCATTATAATATTGATAGAGAAATAGATGTTTTTGATGCAAAGGCTGATTTTATGTCGATTTTAGAATTTTTCAATATCAATTGTGACAAATTAACAATAGAAAAAACAGACAAAAAATATTATCATCCAGGAAAATCAGGTGCTTTCTCCTTTAAAAATAAGATAGTAGGCTATTTTGGAGAGTTACACCCAAGTGTAATAGATTTTTTTGAAATCAAGAAGAAAGTTGTAGGCTTTGAAGTAATTTTAGAAAACATACAAAACTTACATATTAATAAAGAAAAATTTGTTGATTATAAGTACCAAAATGTCAAACGCGATTTTGCGTTCATAATAGATAAAGAGGTAAAAATAGGCAACATAATCAACACAGTAAAGAAAAGTTCAGAGCTCATTATAGAGGTTCTAGTGTTTGATATATATCATGGAAGTAATATAGAGCCTAATAAAATGTCTATAGCACTATCGGTTACTTTTTGCTCCCCAACTCATACCCTCACTGAGGAGGAAATTCAAAAGGAGTCCAAAGCAATAGTTGATTTAGTGTGTGAAAGTACTGGAGGTATTATTAGATAATAGACCTAAAAGATTTAGTACAAAGCAGCAAAATAAAGTATTTTTAAATCACCCGAAATTCACTTGTGACAATGCTACAATTATTATCTGCAATTTCTAACATACCACGATCTATCATAAATTTTTCTTCTTTTTGGTTATTCATTTTTACAACCACTTCACCAGATAGTATACAAATTAAATAAGGTGCATGATTAGCTTGAATCATAAGCTTGCCTTCCATTCCATTTACTAAAACAGATAACACTCTATCAAATGAAATATAATTATCAGGAGAAAAAAACTTTACTTTAAAAGCATTCATATTAACTCTTTTGCTTTTTGAATTGCTTCATCTATATTTCCTACCATATAAAACGCAGCTTCTGGCAAATGATCATATTTACCTTCAATAATACCCTTAAAACTAGAAACAGTATCAGCAAGTGAAACAAACTTGCCAGGCATACCAGTAAATACTTCTGCAACATGAAAAGGTTGAGAAAGGAATTTTTGAATCTTACGCGCCCTATCAACAATAATTTTATCCTCATCAGACAACTCATCCATACCAAGTATAGCAATAATGTCTTGCAAAGATTTGTAAGTCTGCAATATACGCTTCACTTCAGAAGCAACCTTATAATGTTCCTCACCAATTATCTCAGGTGACAAAGATTGAGAAGTTGAATCAAGTGGATCAACAGCAGGATATATTCCCATTTCAGCTATCTGCCTCGACAACACCGTAGTAGCATCAAGGTGAGAGAAAGTAGTTGCTGGAGCTGGATCAGTTAAATCATCTGCAGGAACATATATAGCTTGAACAGAAGTTATAGAGCCTGAAGTAGTCGAAGCTATCCTTTCTTGCATCATACCCATATCAGTTGCCAACGTTGGTTGATAACCAACAGCTGATGGTATTCTTCCAAGCAATGCAGAAACTTCAGAACCAGCTTGAGTAAACCTAAAGATATTATCCACAAAAAACAATACATCTTGACTTTCACGATCACGGAAATACTCCGCCATAGTAAGTGCTGTTAAAGCAACCCTAGCTCTTGCTCCAGGAGGTTCATTCATTTGACCATATACCAGAACAGCTTGAGATTTTTCATACTCATCTATATTTATTACATTTGAAGTAATCATCTCATGATAAAGATCATTACCTTCACGAGTCCTCTCCCCTACTCCTGCAAACACAGAAAACCCTTTATGAGCCTTTGCTATGTTGTTAATTAATTCCATTATTAAAACAGTTTTACCAACTCCAGCACCACCAAACAGACCAATTTTGCCTCCTTTGAGGTAAGGTGCAAGAAGATCTATAACTTTTATTCCCGTAACTAAAACTTCTTCCTGTATCTTTTGTTCAGTAAAACTTGGTGGGTCCCTGTGTATAGGTTCTAAGATAAATTCCCCATTCAGTGGGCCACGCTCATCTATGAGCTCTCCAACAACATTAAAAATTCTGCCTAAAGTTGCACGTCCAATCGGTACTGATATCGGAGCACCTGTATCCACAAATTCATCGTTTCTCGATACACCATTTGTACTATCCATCGCAATGCAACGCACCACATTATCACCTACATGTTGTGAAACTTCTAAAATTAATTCCTTACCCTTATATTTCAAATTACTTTTTAAAGCATTAAATATCTTAGGTAGTTCACCTTCAAATCTTAAATCAATAACTGCTTGAGTTATTTTTATTACTTTCCCTATATTTAACTTTGTATTTTTACCGCTTGACACTACAAAAAACTCTTTAAAAAATAAATTCTATATTATTCATAAGGATTTTGCAACATTATTTGCTAATTACGCCTGATTATAAACAGTGCAAATGCGTTCAATACCCATGTAATAATAAATAACACTAAACTAAGTGCATATGCAGCCAAAGTATGTGCACTACTAAAATCCTGATCTCCAGTAAGCAATGTCGCAATTTGTACAGTAATAGTAGTAACCGAACGTAGAGGATTGAAAGTCAAATTTGCATTAATTCCAACAGCCATTAATACAATCATAGTTTCACCTACAGCTCTAGAAATGGATAATAAAACCGCACTTAAAATTGTAGGCATTGCATAAGGTATCACTATATGCCATATAGTCTCTGCTGGAGTTGCACCTAACGCCATGAAGCCATAACGCAGACTTTTCGGAACAGACCTTATTGCATCTTCTAATAAAGAAATAAAAAAAGGAAGAATCATAATTCCAATCGACAGACCCGCAACTAAAGCACTTTCTGAATTTATATTCAAACCAAATAAACCTACTGCTTGCTTGACAGCAAAGGATAAAAAAACTATTGAAAAATATCCGTACACGACTGTAGGAATAGCAGATAAAATCTGTAAAGTTGTATTAATTATATAACGCATTTTTTTATTAGCATATTCACTGATATATATTGCAGCAAATAAACCTAATGGAATAACAACCAACATTGCCACAATGGTTATAAGCAACGTGCCAACTAAAAGTGGTGCCATACCAAAACACCCTGATTTCTCTTCACTAGTTACATTGTGATCCCACTTCAAACAAAACAAAAATTCTGAAACAGCTACTTTATCAAAAAAACTAATAGACTGAATAAAGATAGATAACATTATAAATAAGGTAATAAAAACCGATATAGCTAAAGCTATAAATAGTATAAATTTTGCTATTTTATATTTTTTATTTTTAAAAATAAAAGAAAGTAAAAAAAGAAATAATGCTATAATTACAAGATAATTATTACAGAAAATTAATAAACAAATTAATATCCATAAACAACTAAGATATAAATAAGATTTTACCTTACTCATCTTTTGAAATTCATCCCTAAAGCAGAATAAAAGAGTAAGCAGCGCAAATATGAGTAAAACTGGTTTCACGTTAAAAATAAATTCATCAAATTTCATCTTACAATAGTACTATATAAATTAACCATTGTTTGACAATAAAGTAAAATAATCTAAAATAACTATTATATTAATATAAAAACAATGAAGAGAACATTTCAACCAAAAAATTTAATCAGAAAACGTAGGCATGGGTTTCGTACACGTATGGAAACAAGAGCTGGAAGAAAAATTCTAAACAGACGTCGCTCATTAGGGTGTAATAAACTATGCGCATAATAAGCATAAAAAAAAAGATTTTTCTCTAGCATTTAAAAAGAAACTGATACCTAGTAGTTCTTTCTATCGTGGGTTTTATATGTCATTGTATGCGATAAAAGAAATAGAATCTAAAAAGTACACTGATACAATTAGAGTAGGTTTAGCTGTTGGTAAAAAAATGGGAAAAGCAACAAAAAGAAATAAAATAAAAAGACAACTTCGCATGCTTACCAAAACAATATTAAATATAAGCAATATAGGGTATTATTACATAATATTAACTCACAAGAGCATTACCCAAACAAATTATCATAATTTACAAAAAGATCTAACTATTTGCCTTAAAAAAATAAAGTAAAAAAATTTCTCAAAAGGTATTTACAACTGCTTTGATTATGATAACATAAGTAAAGTTTTTAAAATAGATTAATGGGTGTTTAATGGCAGGGGAAAAATTTACAAGGAAAGAATTTAAAGAACAACAAACGCTTAGATGCAGTTTGAGAAGAGATGTAACATCAACACTGGCACAAACAAAAAAGCTTGTCTATGATTCTTTAAAGAAAAAGACAGAAGTAGAATTAAGTGCAGGCCATATCTTACATCAGTCTACAGATGCTACATCAATGACACAAGTACAGCCTTCCCATGCACTTACTCAAAAGGGTACACCCTTAAAAGTAAATACTATTATTGCACAAGAAAAAAAGCAAAGACAACGTAGTTAAGATTTTTATGTGAAGTTTTAAAATGAAATAAAGAAAGTTTTTATAAACTTGGCAGCGACCTACTCTCCCTTTTCAAGTACCATCAGCGCTAAAAAGTTTCACTTCCGAGTTCGAGATGAGATCGGGTGTTTCATCTTTGCTATAGCCACCAAGTCAATAAAAACTTTCTTTAATTTAATATTTAACACTACATATACACATATATCAAGCAAATAAATCAATCAGGCTATTAGTACTAGTTAGCTTAACATGTTACCATGCTTACACACCTAGCCTATCAACGTGGTAGTCTTCCACGGCCTTAATTGGGAAATCTTTTTGAAGAGGGTTTCTTGCTTATATGCTTTCAGCAATTATCCCATCTATACATAGCTACCCAGCGATGCTATTGGCATAACAGCTGGTACACCAGAGGTATATCCATCTCGGTCCTCTCGTACTAGAGTCAGACCTTCTCAAATTTCCTTCACCCACGGCAGATAGAAACCGAACTGTCTCACGACGTTCTAAACCCAACTCACGTATCACTTTAATCGGCGAACAGCCGAACCCTTGGGACCTTCTCCAGCCCCAGGATGTGATGAGTCGACATCGAGGTGCCAAACGGTGTCGTCGCTATGAACGCTTGAACACCATCAGCCTGTTATCCCCGGCGTACCTTTTATCCGTTGAGCGATGACCCTTCCATACAGAATCACCGGATCACTATGACCGACTTTCGTCTCTGCTTGGCTTGTCAGCCTTGCAGTCAGGCAAGCTTATGCCATTATACTATTAAGCTGATTTCCGACCAGCTCTAGCTTACCTTCGCACGCCTCCGTTACTTTTTAGGAGGCGACCGCCCCAGTCAAACTACCCACCATACAATGTCCTAGTTCCAGATAATGAAACATAGTTAGATATCAAAAGTGTGAAGGGTGGTATCTCAATGACAGCTCCATTATAGCTAGCGCCATAACTTCAAAGCTTCCCACCTATCCTGCACATCACACTTTTAACAGCAATGTAAAGCTATAGTAAAGGTGCACGGGGTCTCTTCGTCTAACCGCGGGTACCCCGCATCTGCACGGGGAATTCAATTTCGCTGAATTGATGTTGGAGACAGTGGAGAAATCGTTACGCCATTCGTGCGGGTCGGAACTTACCCGACAAGGAATTTCGCTACCTTAGGACCGTCAGTGTTACGGCCGCCGTTTACTGGGGCTTCAATTCAGAGCTTGCACCCTTCCTATTAACCTTCCAGCACCGGGCAGGCGTCAGACCCTATACTTCCACTTACGTGTTTGCAGAGTCCTGTGTTTTTAGTAAACAGTCGCTACTCCCTATTTTGTGCCACCTACCAATAGTTGCCTAAAAGCAGGTTACCCTTCTTCCGAAGTTACAGGTATAATTTGCCGAGTTCCTTCAACATCATTCTTTCAACACCTTAGTATACTCTACTCATCCACCAGTGTCGGTTTACGGTACGGCCTCATAAATATAAGTGCTATTTCCTGGAGCTTCTTTTAAGCATAAGTCAATCCAATAAGACCTATACAAATACGAAACCCGTCACACTTAAGAGGTTTAGGAATATTAACCTAATTGCCATCGACTACTCCTTTACGGACTCGCCTTAGGAACCGACTAACCCTACGCAGATTAACTTAACGTAGGAAACCTTAGATTTTTGGTGAGAGTGTTTTTCACACTCTTTTACGCTACTTATGTCAGCATTCTCACTTCCGATATCTCGAGCAGTCTTCTCAAACTACCTTCACAGACTTACGGAACGCTCCGCTACCGCGCCTATTGATCTTGATCAATAGGCGCTCACATCTTCGGTATACAGCTTTAGCCCCGGTACATTTTCAGCGCAGAAAAACTTATTTAGACAAGTGAGCTGTTACGCTTTCTTTAAAGGATGGCTGCTTCCAAGCCAACCTCCTAGCTGTAATGGTTTTTCTACTTCCTTCCCCACTTAGCTGTAATTTTGGGACCTTAGATAGTGATCTGGGTTGTTTCCCTTTCCACCACGGACTTAGCACCCGCAGTGTGTCTGCTGTATAATTAATTGTTGGTATTCGGAGTTTGGTTAGATTTGGTAAGACGGTGAATCCCCCTAGTCTATCCAGTGCTCTACCCCCAACAACATACATACAACGCTCTACCTAAATAGATTTCGCGGAGAACCAGCTATTTCCAAGTTTGATTGGCCTTTCACCCCTAATCACAACTCATCCAATAATGTTGCAACATTAACTGGTTCGATCCTCCAGTGTGTTTTACCACACCTTCAATCTGGTCATGACTAGATCACTTGGTTTCGGGTCTAATCCATAAAACTAAACGCCCTATTAAGACTTGCTTTCGCTATGCCTACACCTAACGGCTTAAGCTTGCTTCATAGATTAACTCGCTGACCCATTATGCAAAAGGTACGCTGTCACTCTAATATAAACTCAATACAAGATTGCTCTTGTAGAAAAATATAGAGCTCCAACTGTTTGTAAGCACTTGATTTCAGGATCTATTTCACTCCCCTCCCGGGGTTCTTTTCACCTTTCCCTCACGGTACTCGTTCACTATCGGTCGTTAAGGAGTATTTAGGCTTGGAGGATGGTCCCCCCATGTTCAAACAGGATTTCACGTGTCCCGCCCTACTCGAGGATTTAAAAACTTTCTACTTATACAGGACTATCACCTTCTATGGTTACTATTTCCAGAGTATTTTAATTCTTATTTTTAAATCACTAGCCTTTTCCGCGTTCGCTCGTCACTACTAACAGAATCTCTTTTGATTTCTTTTCCTTTGGCTACTTAGATATTTCAGTTCACCAAGTTTGCTTTATACATTTATTCAATGTATAATAACTAGCTAAACTAGTTGGGTTTCCCCATTCGGAAATCTGCGGATCAAAACTTGTTGACAATTCCCCGCAGCTTATCGCAGCCTGCCACGTCCTTCATCGCCTCTTAACGCCAAGGCATCCATCAAGTGCTCTTAATAATTTATTTACCTGACTATATGCAGAATATGTAGAGTTAAATATTAAAAAAATTGAACTGAGATTAAATTAATCTCTACCATAAAACTTGTCAAACATCAAAAACTTACTTTCTCAATGGTATAAAACAAAAAACAGTGTGTCAATATTTTTTTATGCACAAAACATTTACTTATGCTGACAACATTAATATACTAATAATTCTGTGGTAAGTAATCTAAATAAACATGCAATATAAAGTAAAAATTAATGAAAAAATATTTTGATTAAAAATCAATTTGTATGAAAATGATGGAGTATCTAGAAATATGAAAAACAGTATGTCCCTTATAAGGAATGCAATTTTAAGTTTTATGCGTAAACTCATTGGTGTATTCAATATTAGGAGGATTTTATATTTTTTTGTAAATAAGTGTAACTCCTTCCATGAAGAAATAACAATACTTTGTGAAAAGTCTAAAAATCTCTTAGATACTAATGTTGAAATAGGTCTATATCATTTTTATAAGGGTAACATATCAGACGCTAAGCTGCGGTTTTGGGTGATTGGTATATTTCGTGCAAACTCACCTATAGTTTGGTATAATATAGGAAGATGTCATTTTGCAACAGGCAACATAAACAAAGCCTACCATTACTTTGCAAAAACACTGAAGTTGGATAGCACCCATGAAGAAGCATCTTACTATATAAAAAAAATGACAAATCCAACACTAATTCAAGAAATACCTAAAAATCTTATCAAGCAATACTTCGATTACACAGGTGAATACTTTGTTGAACATTGGTTGATTGCTAAACAATATAGAGGACATGAACTTATATACATGGCAATCACAAAAATTTTTAACAACGATTGTAACTCTAAACTCAACATACTAGATCTTGGTTGTGGCACCGGAATATGTGGTCATTTTTTAAAGATACACAATGTTGGAAGTCATATTACAGGAATTGACATTTCAAATAGGATGCTAAATATTGCAAGGGGATGTTTCATAAAGGGAAAAGCAGTTTACAATGAATTAATTCATATGGAAATAACTGATTTTCTTAAGAAAGAAAAAAAACATAAATATGATGTTATTATTTTTGCTGAAGTCATGCATTATTCACAAAAATTCCAATTAGAACTGGTAAAAAAATTTATAAGTAAAAAAGGAGCTATCGTATGTTTAGTAAGAAGAAAGGAAGGTGATGAAGTTGATTTTGTAAATAGAGGAGATTACTTCCGTCACTCAGAAAGCTATGTTAAACATGTTGCACAAGAAATAAATATGCAAATAAGTTATATCAGTTACTGTAAGATATATGGAAGTCAGGTTGACGGTATTTTATTTGTATTACAACATCAACAAAAAAATTCAGAGACTTTAATTAAAGATTAAAAAGCATTACCATTAAAATTACTTGGACTTAGAGAATGCCCATAAAAAACAGAGGAATATTATGAACAAAACTATTATTAATCCTGAAAAGGATAGTAAATTAACTGATTTTGGAAAAGCAGTTTTATCAGATAGATATTTAATAGAAAATGAAAGCTATCAAGACCTATTCATGCGTATTTCCCATTACTATTCTGATAATTCAGAACATGCAGAACGTATTTATTACTACATGAGTAACTTATGGTTTATGCCTTCAACACCAATACTCAGCAATGGCGGAACAGAGAGAGGATTACCAATTTCTTGCTTTCTTAATGAAACTGAAGACAGTTTGCAGGGAATAGTTGACCTGTGGAATGAAAATGTCTGGCTTGCTGCACGTGGAGGAGGCATAGGCAGCTATTGGGGAAATTTACGCTCAATAGGAGAAAGTGTAAAAGGTAGCGGTAAAACATCAGGTATTATACCATTTATTGTAGTGCAAAACGCTTTAACACTTGCAATTAGTCAGGGATCTTTACGCAGGGGTAGTTCAGCAGTTTACCTTCCAGTATCTCACCCAGAAATAGAAGAATTTTTAGATCTGCGTAAACCAACAGGTGGAGATCCAAATCGCAAAGCACTCAACATACATCACGCTGTAATAGTGCCAGATAAATTTATGCAAGCTGTTGAAGATGACCAAGGGTGGGATTTAATTAGCCCTCGTGATAATAAAGTCATCTCAACTTTAAGGGCGCGTGATATATGGATAAAAATACTAACAGCAAGAATTGAAACCGGGGAGCCTTATATTATTTTCACCGATGCAATAAATAAAAATAAACCTGAGTCTTACAGGAAGTTAGGCTTAGATATTAAGATGTCAAACCTGTGCAGTGAAATAACTTTAACTACAGGTTATGACCACCAAGGAAAATCTCGAACTGCTGTGTGTTGCTTATCGTCCTTAAATCTTGAATATTATGAAAAATGGAAAGACAACACACTCTTTATAGAGGATGTAATGCGCTTTCTAGACAATGTTTTAGAAGATTTTATAAAAAAAGCACCAGACACAATGCAGCGTGCAAAGTATTCCGCTATGAGAGAACGTAGTGTTGGCCTTGGTGTAATGGGCTTTCATTCACTTTTACAAAGCAAAATGATTCCATTTGAATCTGTCACGGCAAAACAATGGAACAAACAAATATTTAAACACATACGTGAACAAGCTGATACAGTTTCTCAAAAACTCGCAAATGAAAAAGGGCCTTGCCTTGACGCAAAAGAAGTTAATTTAATGGAAAGATTCACGCACAAACTGGCAGTTGCCCCAACTGCTTCAATCTCCATAATAGCAGGTAATACCTCACCTGGAATAGAACCATATGCAGCAAACGTTTTTATACAAAAGACACTAACAGGTTCATTTGTTGTACGAAACAAATTTTTACAAAAATTATTAGCAGAAAAAAATCAAAACAACGACAAAATATGGTCTTCAATTTCAACCAACGAAGGTTCTGTACAGCATTTGGATTTCCTCAATGAACAAGAAAAATTAGTCTTTAAAACAGCCTATGAGCTTGATCAAAGGTGGATCATAGAACATGCAAACGACCGAACTCCTTATATTTGCCAATCTCAATCAGTAAATTTATTCTTAGCTGCAAATATACATAAGCGCTATTTACACAGAATACACATGCTTGCTTGGAAAAATGGACTAAAGAGTTTATATTATTGCAGATCTAAATCAATGCAAAGAGCTGATAAAGTTTCACACGATATATTCACAAAAAATGAAATATTACAACCAAAAACAGATATCAACTATGATGAATGTTTATCATGCCAGTAGTTCATTGTTTCTGATAATGTATGAGTTTTTAATGTCATTCCAGCAATGCTGGAATGACAGAAGTTTACTACTCAGTTAAAATGTATTTCTTCCCCTCCCTCCCCTATCTACTAGGGACTTGCTGCGCATTAATTTTGATACATGAGATTCATCATCTAATTTTCCTCCTATTGTATGTGAAAAACCTTTCTGTTCATTAGATTGTCCAGTGCTGACTCTAGATCCATTTTGACCTAATTCATTTTCAGGTTTTGATATACCTGAGTGGCCTTCTAACCCATTACCATCTGCAGCTTGTGGTATACCCTTTCTTTGTTGTTCCTCCATCCACCTACGCATAGATCCTTCTTTCATTTGATCTAAAATATGACCAAATGGTTTTTTTATGTCTTGCTTTTGAGCTGGGTTTATTGGAGCTTCTATATCCAAGTACTCCAGAGTTTGCTTAGTCATCTTACTCCTGTCAGTAGGCTTCAATCCACTCTCCTTCTCAGATAAGTCTAGCATTGAAAAATCCTTTTCTGTTGGCTGTTGTAAAGTTGGTAATTCTTTTTGACCTAATTCATTTTTAGGTTTTGATATACCTGATTGGCCTTCCAATCCATTACCATCTGCAGCTTCCTCTCTTTTTTTCTCCATCCACCTACGCATAGGTCCATCTTTCATTTGACCTAAAATATGATCAAATGGTTGTTTTATACCTTGCTTTTGCTTCAAGAGTAGTAGCCTTGCTTCTAATTCTTTCGGATCGAATATAGTTAGATTGCTATAAGCTCTCGGAGATAATCCCAAACCGGAATCTAACTGCTCAGTTTGAGCATTACTAGCACTAGGTGACTTCAATCCCATGTTTGGCTCTGCAAGTTTGCCCTTCAATTCACGATTAAATTCCTGCAATGTACTCTGACCTCCTATACCCTTATTACCAGTAGGAGATGAAACACCGGAATCTGACTGCTCAGTTTGAGCATTACTAGCACTAGGTCCCATGTTCAGCTTTGTGAATCTGTCCTGCAACTTACTATCACCCTCCCCTACGCTTCGATCTCCTATACCTTTATTACCAGTAGGAGATGAAAAGCCAGAATCTAATTTTGTTGAAGTATTTAATTGTGCATTTTTTTTACCTCCATTTTGACCAAAACTACCTAGAAAACCATCCACACTATCTGGAATAGGTGAAGCACTATCACCCTCTATAATACTTGTACTTGGTGATCCGTCTTGCCCATAAACCCAGGAATATTGACTCTTCGCAGACTGCCCAACAAGTTTAGGATCTGTATTTCTTAGATCAGACTGCTCAGTACGTTTAGGAGTACTTGCATTTTTTGGATTCACCCTAGCTTGAAATTCGTCTTCCGATAGTAATCTTGTCGGAGAGTTATCACCTACTTCACGAGACTTTTGCCAATGAAACTGTGCAGTCCATTCAGGAGCATTTATCTTTTTGGAATCAAACAACGAGGAATCTGTATCTCTACTAGACTGCCTAGTAAGTATAGGAGCACTAGGAACACCTGAACCTGTATCTCCATCAGACCAATCAACAACTTTAGGACTTGTCTCACCATCAGACAACTCCATAACTTTAGGACTTGTCTTTCCTTTACTATATCGCAATTTTTTCAACGGGTTACCCTTCTCATCTGTCAATTTGTATCGCACATCAAGTTGAAGAGGTTCTTTACGATTACGAACCCGCTCATGACTGGATGAAGCAATCAAGTCCACTTCGTCTGTCTCTTGCATATTCTCCTGTTCTATCTCTTGTTCTCTATTTCTTCCCTTGTTTATTGCGTCAAATAAAGATAAACCATTTATTGTTACATATTTGTTTGCTTTCAACTGTTCATCAGTAAGACCATTTCTGTCTTCTACTATCTCGCCATCTTTATCAATCACTACTACACCATCCTCACTTATATTGATTGTAATAGTGCATTTCTCTTTACCAACAACCCAGTCCAATGTCATGTCATATGAACCATCAGTGACAGTATAGTTTCTTACTCCATTCGGTGATAAGAAGCCATGCATTCCACCCTTGTCATCATTATGAAATGTTGAAAACCCTGAAATTCCACTATTCTTACAAAAATCACCCTGTAAAAACTCACTTATTTTTAATTCTGCACCATCACTATCTAACTTAATTTGTGCATAATTACCATATACCGCAACTTCCGCAATAATTGGATTTCCATTTTTTGTAATATGCTCGTTAAGCTGTGCTTTAATTTGATTTGGTAAATGTGAAGATTCTTCAGCCTCATTTATAATCTTATCAATCCCCTCATCTAAAATCCCTTCACTTACTAAGACAGTGATTAGGTCATCAGCCGTCTTTTCCTCATTGTTTCTCATCTCAAAACTAGCACCACGTTCTACCAAAAATTTTATTATCTCTTTTAGGTCTTTTTTCGTGTACTTACCTTTTTCTTGTGCTTCATATAAAAAATGCATTAAAGGAGTATTACCATTTTCATCTTGGTGATTAATGTCATTCATACTATATTGTAACACAGCACTGATCATCTCTATTCTGTTTTCACCTTCACAAGTAACAGCATGGTGAAGTAGTGATTTAGATCCATCAGGGCTTTTTATAACGACACCTTCCCCTATTACCATCTCTCTAAAATTTGCAGCATTACCTGATTTTACAATCTCAGACACTTCTGTGTCAAAATTGTTCACCTTTTTGCTATAATTTTTCCAATATTCAAAAAAGATAGCGTAGTTAATGCCTGTATTTTTTGTATCTGTTGTACCCGTCATATATCCTCTACTATTAATCACTTATATAATTATCGTAGCATATGGTTAATTTTTTATTAGACTCTGTGGATAAAATTTGTGCAAGTTATAAAATAGGCTTTTATGATGGGAAAGACTTAAAATTCTTAAAGACCTGACTCCATATGAATTTATACGTAAACTAGTGCCTGACACTAAACCACACTTTACATCACCAAAGGTTTTGCAAATACTGTTGTGTTAAAACATACTATACTTTTTTTTTACTTTATTAAAAAATCCTTCGGGTTGCTGATTCAAACTTTCACTTTCTTCCAACGCTTTTAACAGCTCAATTTGTTTTTTCGTTAAATTTTTTGGATGTAAAGTTTCAACTATTACTTGTACATATAAATCACCGCGGGTATGTGAATTGATATACGGCATACCCTTTTCTCTGCAGCGCAGCTTAGTACCAGTTTGAGTACCTTCTGGCACCTTTATTTTTATTTTTGCACCATCAATCGACTGTACTTCAATTTCACCACCAAGTGCTGCTAAAGTCATCCTTACAGGCACTTTACAGTGTAAATGCGCCATATCTCTAGTAAAAACTTTGTGTGGAGCTATTTTCACACATACATACAAATTCCCGTTCTTACCGCCTCTTGCTCCAGCTTCTCCTTTATCACTGACTTTTACTTTTGTACCATCTTCTACACCTTTTGGAATTGAAACTGATATGTTCACTTCATCTCTTCTACGCCCATTACCACTACATTTTTTGCATTTATTGTGTATTATTTTCCCTTCACCATAACACGTGTGACATGTTCTTTCTATAGTGAAAAACCCTTGTTGGCTTCTCACTCTACCACTACCTTGACATGTGCTACATTGCACTGGTTTAATTGCGCCCTCGCTTCCTGTACCTTGACATGAATCACACCTTACATTCGTTACATAATGTATAGGAGCTTGTATACCTTGAAATGCATCCTCTAGAGTAATTTTAAGATCATAACGCAAATCCGCCCCTGGCGTTCCTTGACTTTCTGTATTCCTCTTCGCACGTGGTCTATTCCCAAAACCTCCACCAAAAAAATCATTAAATATATCACTAAAATCCCCTGCAGAACTAAAACCTTGATTGAAATCAAATCCACCATCAGCACCTGCATGTCCGTAGTTATCATATCCAGCTCTCTTATTAGAGTCCGATAAAACTTCATAGGCGGCTGTTATTTCTTTAAACTTTTGTTCTGCTTCTTTGTTACCAGGATTTCTATCAGGGTGGTACTTTAATGCTAATTTCTTATACGATTTTTTTATTTCATCAACATTGGCGTTTTTATCCACCCCAAGTAACTCATAGTAGTCTTTTTCCATATATAATAATTTAGTCCCTGTTTTAAGAATAAGATAGGTATTTTATGTATTAATTTCAAGCACTTAACTAAAGCATTCGTCATCAAATAAAAGAGGTTTTTATATCACCCTAATATATAAAACCACATAAATGCACCCTGAGCGACTTGAACGCCCGACCTTTTGATCCGTAGTCAAATGCTCTAATCCAACTGAGCTAAGGGTGCCCTTAATAATAAACTGTAGCAGATTCCCTGATTCGATTCAATGAGTTTAATTAAATATTGTATTAGGCGCATAGTCCACAAAGCATGATCAAGAGCTTGAAGTTGTGATTCTTAAACTGCTGCCTTACAATTGCCAGTCATTGCAATTTTTTTTACTACTACATTGTATAAGTGTGACTCTTACGGGATTTGAACCCGTGTTACCACCGTGAAAGGGTGGTGTCCTAACCACTAGACGAAAGAGTCAATGTGCATTAAGTAAGTTTATATTAACTACACATAACGCATAAAGTCAACTCAATTATTTTCAACTCTAACCATCCTTACCCTTTTTCTGGGTATGGTCACTATGAGTTAATTATATTATATTGATAAACTAACTATGCTAAGTATAATGAATGATAAATTTAAAAAATTACTAAGAGACCTTATATGAAAAGTTTGTTAATACTTTTTGGGAGGATAGTAGGTAAAGTCTTCCCTAGTAAAACAATTAGTTCTTTTTTAGGAGTAGGATATTTACCAAGTTGGCAAAGTTATTGGTCTGCTTTCTTAGCATTGTTCACTGTTGATATGATACTAATTCTCACTTATGGCAGCAGATATTTATTATATGCAACGCCAAGTTCAGGCATGGTAGTGGCTGCTATTCTCATGAAAATAGCAGTAGGGATGCTAGGTGTTCAAATAATAGCAATACTCATTTTGCACGCTCAAGATCCTTCAGCAAACAGTGGCGAAAGCATAGTCATACAGATAGCTTCAGGGCAAATATTAACTGTAGCATGTTCAATGCCAGCAATAATATCTATCTATTATTGCATCAGTAAATTCTACGGAAACATATGTAAACAAATACTTCAATGTCCTATTTGGTTTAATGATTTTATGCATTTTGTATTTCTTCTTATGATACCTTATATATTTTTTAATATTATAGAAGTAATTAAACCATGGCCAATAAGTTCAATACAGTTAGGTTATAATAATGCTATATCAATTACTCTCGAGGGAATTGTGCAGACTTTTTATGCAATAATATTACTATATTTAACAGCATTCATATTCTGTGAGCTAACTATATCTAGTGCAATAGCTTTCAATACTAGTGTAATTCAACATGTACAAGAAAATTTATTGGCTTTCAAAGATTACTTATATAGTATTCTATGAAAAATAAATATTGAATTATGCATAGTTATTTATATATTAAACACAAAAGGTATACAATTTAGTGAATTTACAAAACATAATAAAAGAGTTACAAGCTTTCTGGTCCAATGAAGGGTGCACCATATTGCACCCATATACATCTGAAGTTGGGGCTGGCACACTACATCCGGCGACAATTATGTCAGCAATTGATGCAAAACCAACCAAGATTGCATATTTACAGCCAGTCATTAGACCTGCAGATGGGCGTCATGGAGATAATCCTAATCGCTTATATCAACATCATCAATATCAAGTGCTAATAAAGCCGTCTGTTGATAATTTACAAGATCTTTATCTTGCTAGTCTAGAAGCAGTTGGAATATCAACTAAAGATTATGATATAAAATTTATTGAAGATGACTGGGAAAACCCAAGTGTTGGTGCATGGGGACTCGGATGGGAAATTGTATGCAATGGCATGGAGGTTACACAATTTACTTATATACAACAAGTTGGCGGGGTTGACTGTAGTATGATTCCTGGAGAAATTGCATATGGATTAGAACGCTTGGCGATGTGCATACAAAACGTAGATAATATCTATGATATAATTTGGAATGATCATGGTGTGACCTATGGAGATATTTTTAAGCAGAGAGAATATGAGTTCTCCCATCTAGCATTGGAGTACTATGAAACAAAGGTAGTGCAACAACAATTTGAAGATACGGAAAAGTTATGTAAATTTCTTGTTGAGAAAGAAATGCCACTAGCAGCCTATGAACAATGTATTAAAACTAGCCACCTACTTAATTTACTTGATGCAAGAGGCGTATTGGGTGTAAATGAACGTACAGCATATATAGGTAGGGTTAGAGAGCTGACAAAAAAATGTTGTGAATTATACATGAGTAAATAGCATATGTCATCACAGTTATTATTTGAGTGTCTTTCTGAAGAAATACCATCAAGAATGCATAATTTAGCGGTAACGCAAATTAAGAATTATATTACCAGTACCTTTCATAAGAATAATATAAAATTTTCATCTATAGAGGTTTTCATCACAGCACGTCGTATCACTCTTTTTATCGATGACATAAGGATCTTAGAGCTAAAAAGCTCCAATGATGAAATTAAAGGTCCAAATGTTAATGCAGCACAGGATGCTTTAGAGGGTTTTTTAAGAAAAAACCAAAAAAGTATGGAGGATGTCTTTATCCGCAAAATAAATGACGAAGATTTTTACTTTATAAAAAGAGACAGTTGTGCTTTTAACATAAAAGAATTTCTTGGCAATCAGTTAGAAGAAATGCTGAAAAATTTTTCGTGGCCTAAGAGCATGAGGTGGGGTACAAGAAAAGAAAGATGGGTAAGACCAATTAAAAACATTCTATGTATTTTGGACGGTGAAGTCATCCCTATATCTTTTGCTGGAATTACTGCATCTAATGTAACTTACGGTCATCGCCTGCTTTCACACAATAGACCTCTTTCGAACCCGATTTATGGTGAGAGGAGAAGTGCAAGCGAAGCACCGCAGGATGTATTTGAGGAGCGTAGTTCAGCTTCGATAACAAAATTGCCATCAGAAATTGAGTTTCGAAAGAGGTCTAATCAAGTTTTAACCGTAGAAACACCACAAGACTACTTTAAATTGTTAGAAAAAAATAACGTTATTCTTCAACAGGATAAAAGAAAGCAGTTCATATTAGATCAGATTAAAGATTTTACCAAAAAACATAATTTACAACTTGAACAAAATGACTATTTATTGAATGAATTAACCGGATTGATAGAATATCCGATTGTATTATTTGGTAAAGTAAATCAAGAAAAATCTGCCGAACTACCTAAGGAAGTAATACTCAGTATAGTACATACACAACAGAAGTATCTTGCTTTGAGCGATGGGCAAAAGATTTTATATTTTGCTACTGTTGTTAACGTTAAAAATGATAATGTCATTAAAGGACATGAAAAAATATTAGAAGCGCGCCTTGCTGATGCTCAATTTTTAATATCTCAGGACAAAAAGCATAACTTAGATTACTATGTGAATAAACTAGATTCAATATCATTCCATGGTTATCTTGGCAGTGTTCAGGAAAAAGTAAAACGTATTATAGCTCTATCAAAATATATAGCCATATGGATTCCTCATGCCTCATTAATTAAGGTTGAACGTGCTGCATATTTAGCAAAAGCTGACTTAGCAACATCAATAGTCAGAGAATTTCATGAGCTACAAGGAATAATGGGTGGGCATTATGCAGCTCATTTTCACGAAGATCAAGAAGTAGTAGAATCCATAGTAGAGCATTATAAACCAGTTGGACCTGATCAAGAGTGTCCCACATCCCCTTCAGCAATTGCTGTATCTCTCGCTGATAAAATGGATAGTTTGGTTGGTCTGGTTGCAGCAGGAGAAAAAATCTCTAGCTCATATGATCAGTTTGGTTTGCGGAGAATATCTATTGGTATAATTAGATTAATACTTGAAAACAATTTACATATTCCAATAAAGTTATTAATAGATAAATCAGTATCTTTATACTCGAGAACGGCACTCACTAAAGATACTGTACCAGTTGAAAAACACAACAGACCAGATAGAAAGCAGATTTCAGAATTAGTATTTAAATTCTGTTTGGAAAGGTTTAAAGTTATCCTAAAAAATAAGAATATGAAACGGGATATCATAGATTCAATATTACACAGAAATAATGTTAACGATTTATTAACAGCACAAAGACAGATAGCTATGTTGGACAGCTATCTTAATGAGCAAAAAGGCGTACAAATTCTCAACATATATAAAAGAGTTAGTAATATAGTTCATAAAGCAAGCCAAAAAGATAAAGTTACTTACAAAGAGTGTTACAGCAAAAGGTTTTTAATTGAGAGTGAAGAGGTTGAATTATCAAGTTGCGTTATGACCTCCTTTGAAAGCATCAAGCAAGCAGTAAAAAATAACCATTTTAGTGCAGCACTTGATGAACTTGTAAGCTTTGTTCCACCTCTCAATCAATTTATGGACAATGTAAAAATTAATTGCGATTCTAGTGAATTAAGAAAAAACAGATTATCTCTATTGGTTAAAGTAGTTTCCATTTTTCATTTGGTAGCGGATTTTAGCCTAATACAGATTAAGTAATGATCAATGTTCAAGCAATAATAAAAGAACAAATTAATTTCTCTCCACAATCTTGTGGTGTGTATAAAATGATAGGAGATAAAAATAGAATTTTATACATTGGGAAAGCAAAAAATTTAAAATCCAGGTTATCTGCTTACGTTCATGTTGAAAATCTTTCTGAACGAATCAGAGTCATGCTTTCAAAAGTAGTCAAAATAGAAGTTTTTATTACTGAAAATGAAATTGAAGCCCTTTTGCTTGAAGCACAATTAATAAAATCCTTGCACCCACCTTATAATATTTTACTCAAAGACGGAAAATCTTACCCTTATATCACAATTTCTAAACATGAATATCCAATGATAGCGAAGTTTCGTGGTAAATTTAAAAAAAATGAATTTTATTACTACGGTCCGTTTCCTTCTGCCACTGCAGTCAAAAATACTATGGAGTCATTGCAAAAAGCCTTTCTATTAAGAACGTGTTCAGATCGCTCCTTCCTTTCAGCAAAAAAAGCATGCATTGAATATCAAATGCACCGTTGCTCAGCACCGTGTGTAAACAAAATCACAAAGAATGATTATGGTAAATTAGTAAAACAAGCACAAGCTACATTAGCTGGCAAGAATAAAAAAGTAGAAAAACAATTACTCTCCGCGATGCAAAGATGTAGTAATGCAGAAGAATATGAACGCGCTGCTGTGTATAGGGATAGGTTAAAATCTCTTGCACAAGTTCAGATCAAAGTTATCGACTTCTTTTTTGAAAAAGACGCAGATTTTCTCAATATTGCACGTAAAGGAGACTTAGCTTGTATTCATGTGTTGTCATTTAGAAATAGGTGTAACTATGGCGATATTCCTTACTTCATTGAAAACTGTAGTGATCATTCGGATGATGATATTTTATCTACTTTTTTAGTCCACTCGTATCAGACATCTGACCTGCCATTAAGAATCTATGTTCCTCACTGCATGAATAATATTGAAATTATAGAACAAGCGTTGCGTCAAACCACTCAAAAATCAATAACCATACTATATGCAAAAAACAAGCAAGAACGTGACTTACTGAAGTCCATTTACAGTAATGCTCAACATAGCTTAGAGCAAAAGCTTATAGATCATAAGAATAATCTGGAAAAGCTAGAAGACTTGGCTAAAATCTTCTGTTTGCCAAATATTCCACAACGTATTGAAATTTATGATAATAGCCATACATCTGGACATCAACAAGTTGGTGTGATGGTTGTTGCTGGGCAGGAAGGTTTTCTGCACAATGAATATAGAAAATTCACTATCAAAGGAAAAATCCTGGGTGATGACTATAGAATGATGGAAGAAGTACTGACAAGACGTTTTTCTGGCAGTATAAAAGACGTAATACCTGATTTTTTGCTTATTGATGGTGGACCAGGGCATGTTTCCGTAGTAGAAAATGTGTTGAAGACATTAAACATCAATGTTCCTTTTGCTTGCATAGCAAAGGGTCCAGATCGTAATGCAGGAAAAGAGAGATTTTATATGCCAAATAGAGAAGAATTTAGTTTGGAATATAATAATCAGATCATGCTTTACTTGCAACTGTTGCGTAACGAAGCTCACCGCTTTGCTATTACTACACACAGAAAAAAACGTGATAAACAGTTTTTAGTTTCACAATTAAATGAAATACCTGGTATTGGCGACAAGAGAAGCAAAGCATTAATATCTTACTTTGGCTCCATTGAAAACATAAGTAAAGCCTCAATAACTGAAATTCAGAATGTGCCTGGAATTAATAAAGAATTAGCAGAAATTATTCATAAACACCCACTATGGATGCAAGAGAAGTAGAAAAGCTTAGGTGTACAGTATCTCTGGATCTAAAACACAAGATGGTTAATAATCTATTTTTACTAAATATAAACCAAAAGGTGGTGCTGTAATTCCAGCAGCACTTCTTTTACAGTGATTTAATATTTTTAACATTTCACGTGGGTCAGTGTTATTTATTCCAAATTCAACCAAAGTGCCCACCATGATTCTTACTTGATTATGTAAAAAAGAAAGAGCAGATATCTTAATATATATGTGATTTCTATTTTGTATTATGTCTATATTATCAATTGTTTTTACTGGATCTTTTGCCTGGCAATCCTTCGAACGAAAGCTTGAAAGGTCATGTTTTCCAAGTAAATATTCGGCAGCCTCACGCATGATATTTACATCAAGTGGTTTAAATACTTGCCACACATACCCAGCTTCCAGAACTGCAGGAGCGTAGCGATTAATTATTTTATATTCATAATACCTCTTTTTTGCTGAAAATCGCGCATGAAATATATCATCAACAATTTCTACATCCAGTATAGATACAGCTGTTGATTTCAAATGGTAGTTTATTGCGTTTCTTACTCTATAAAGTTCAAATTCTGCTTGCATGTCAAAATGCGCAACTTGTCCTAAAGCGTGAACTCCTGCGTCAGTTCTACCACCACAATATAAAGCGACTCTTTCACCAGTAAAATTAAATATAGCATTTTCCACTACTTCTTGTATTGAATTTACAGAGTGTTTTTGTTTTTGCCAACCGGAGAAATTACTGCCGTTGTATTCTATTACGATCTTATAACGCACGGTGTTAAGTTCAAGGTATAATATCTACATTACACTCAATTTATTTTGCTTTGCAAATTAGATTTTACTTGTTCTATGTTAATAGGAAGAAATACCTATCAGATCTTTTCATTAGGTAGCCCTGGGGTTTGTAGATTAGACCTCTTGCAAAACCGATTTATGACGAGAAACGTTTTAGGAGAAACGCAG
>OGCD01000003.1_pt1 | contig 26871 bp, 25 predicted proteins | sample 1570121 | NCBI WGS metagenome assembly OGCD01 (sample SAMN03218062, study PRJEB24507) | insect metagenome | isolation source: haemolymph | host: Pentalonia nigronervosa | place: Madagascar | collected 2012-04-30
TTTGTCACTTATGTCACTTGGATACATTTTTTTACCTCTTAATTCTACATTTGCTTTAGTATATTTATCTTTTCATTTCTTTTCAAGACATCTTCTTATTGTTGTTGGTTTAAAAAATTGTCTTTTTTTTGCCATCCGTAAAAGCTGCTTTATATTATTATCCTGAGCTAATTTTATTGGAGTTTTGCCATCTTTATTTTTTAATGAAGGGTCTGCGCCATTTTTTAATAAAGATGCCACTACATCTGCATTGCCACTTATGGCAGCCCAATGTAAAGGAGTTGCATCATCTTGATCTTTAGCATTAATCTCTGCACCAATTTTTAATAGAGCCTTTACTACGTCTTTTAGACCATAACTAGCAGCAAGATGTAATAATGTACACTCACCGTCTATATGTTCATTTTGAAGTGGAAACAAATAATTGACATCAAAACTGTTTCTCTCCCATTGTCTGTATGCATTATGTGCATCTTGATGCTCTGACGCTAATAATCTTTCTTTTATTCTATCAATGACATTTTCACAGCTGAGACCTTGAAAATTTATTCCATTTAATATTTCTTTCCATTCTCTATCATGCATAATTCCCTCTAAGTTAACATATATACTAAAATTATAATATCTTTATTAAAAAAAGTTAAATTAGTACATAATCATAAAACTCATACTGCAGAAATTGCTTCTGAGTTACGTCTTCTCACTGTTTGTATTACGTTTACTTTAGTGCTAGGTTTAAATGTTCTATATGCAATGTTACCAGCTACTAGTGCTACTATTGCAATTATAGTAAGGGCTAGCGTTATAGGTACTCTCTTAATGGCAATGTTTCTTCTGATCATAAGCCATGCTACTATTGCACTGCCAAGTGCTGCGGTTGAACAAGCAACAGTAATACCTATCATTCTCGGTTTAAAAAGTCGTCTCTTTTCTGCTCTTTTCAAAAGCTGTTCTATATAATCATTTCTGGTTAAGTTTCTTGGAATATGATTATACTTATCCTTCAACAAAGGATTTGCACCGTTTTCTAGTAGAACCTTTGTTGTGCTTATATAGCCATCTTTAACAGCCCAATGTAAAGGAGTTGCTTCAGCTTGATCTATAGCATCAATATTTGCTCTGTTTTCTAACAGAGCTCTTACTACACCTGCATTGCCGCTTATAGCAGCCCAATGTAAGGGAGTAACCCTATATTTATTGGTAGTATGAACGTCTATTTTTTCTAATTTTAATAGAGCATTTACTATGTTCTCTAGGCCATAATAAGCGGAAATATGTAATAATGTGCATTTATTATATATGTGCTGCTCTTGAAATGAAAATAAGTAATTGACATCAAAATCACTTATCTGCCACTTATTGTATGTATCTGGATGGTTTTTTCTTAATTTTGATTTTATTATATCAATAATATTATTTTCAGTTTGATTAAAAATTTGAGCAAAGTTGATTTCATTATTAATGGTATTTAATATTGTTTTCCAGTCTCCGTTCTGCATAATTCTCCCTCTAATAAAAGTATTATACTAAAATTACAATACTTTTATTAAGAAAAATTAAATTTAGAATAAACCTCTCTTTCGAAATCGATTTATGGTAAGAGGAGAAATGCACCGCAGGATGTATTTGAGGAGAAACAAAATTGCTACCAGAAATTGAGTTTCGAAAGAGGTCTAATTTGTGCTGTTAGACCACCCATTAGATGGCCTAGTGCATTTTTTATTTTATCAACTAAAAGAACCCCCGCAATTTTCTAGCACGACTTGGGTGCCTTAATTTGCGTAGAGCTTTTGCCTCTATTTGCCTAATCCTTTCACGTGTTACATTAAAAATTCTTCCAACTTCTTCTAAGGTGTGTTCCTTGCCATCTTTACCTAAACCAAAGCGCATTCTTAAAATTCTCTCTTCCTTTGGCGTTAGGGTTGCAAGAACGTTAGTTGTAATACCACGCAAGTCAGCAAGTATTGCAGCATCCTCTGGCTTAGAGACTCTTTTATCTTCTATACAATCACCAAAAGTACTACTGTCGTCTTTTCCTGTTGGAGCTTCAAGGCTCACTGGATCTCTCGCTATTTTCATAACCTTGCGTATTCTTTCTATTGGCATTGTAAGTTCTGTACTTAATTCCTCTAGTGTAGGCTCTCTTCCCATCTCATGAGACATTTTTCTCAAGGCTCTGTTGATCTTGCTAATAATTTCTACCATATGAACTGGTATTCTCACTACTTTAGATTGTTCAGGTATAGCTCTGGTTATTGACTGTCTTACCCACCAAGTTCCATAAGTTGAAAATTTATATCCGCGCTTGTAGTCAAATTTATCTACAGCTTTCATAAGACCAATATTTCCTTCCTGTATTAAATCGAGCAGTGCTAGTCCCCTGTTTGAATATTTCTTAGCAATAGAAACTACCAATCTAAGATTTGCTTTGATCATTTCTTGTTTTGCTTCATTTACTTCCCGCTCGTGTTTTCGTATTCTTTTAATCAGTGCTTTAAACTCTTGTATGTAATTTTCTCCTACGTGTTGTGTAATATTGTTCAAAGCGTTAGATACGTGTTCAAAAGCATTATCTATAAACTTTGTGAATTTGTTGTTTAATTCACCTGTAAGAGAAAATTTTTTGTGAAGGAGTTGTGAAACATCGAACCTGTGCTTTAAGAGTATATCATCATAAATTTTATAAAAATCTTCTCTGCCAATATCGTATTTTTTAGCTTGGGAGATAATATTAGCTTCTTCAAGTGTGATATGTTTACTGATATCATAAAGTTCCTGCATAATTTTAGCAACGGCAGTGTCGCTTAACTTAATTTGTAATGCTATAGACCATGCTTGGCTGTATAAATCATCGTATTTTTGTTTGTCTTGAGAATTTTGCTGCATTGTTGATGCATTGCTTATTAAAGCAATTATGTCATCCAGTGCAACTATAACCTTTGGCAGAAGATCGTTTTCCATTTCAAGGATAGAGACATTTATATTTGTTGAACTTATGTCATCTTCATCACTTCCATCTTGATCATCGTCTTGATCAACTTCATCTGTATTATTGCTGCTGTATTCATTATCTTCAGCATCTTCTTTGGGTATCACGTTAAAGTCAGAATTGTAAATGGCATCCAAGTCTATAATCTCTCGCAACGAAAGATTACCGCTACTTAGATCATCGCGCCATGTTTTTATTGTCTTCAATGCTAATGGTGCTTCGATAATTGCATGCAACATGTTATGCTTTTCAGATTCAATTTTTTTTGCTATCTTGATTTCATCTCCCCTTGATAAAAGCTTCACAGCGCTCATATCTCGCAAGTAGATCCTCACTGGATCGTCATTTTCTACCAAAGTTGTAATAACATCTGATGATGTATCGTCATCATCGGATGTATCATCGTTATCGAGAGTGTTATCAATAACTTTAGTGGATTCTTCGTCTTCATTACTTTCAAGTACACTGATTCCAAAGTCTTGTTGCAGTAAAGATATTGTACTATCTATAAAATCAGATGAAAAATTTTCCTCTGAAAGTATATCATTTAGATCATCAAAAGTGATAACACCACCTTTTTTCATGCTTTTTGTTACGAGATCCCGAATAATTTTCTTCTCGTCTTGCGTATCATTAATAATTGACATCATTACCTTTATAGTTGAAAATTTTATTTTTTATTAGCAAATAAACCTACATTAATCAAATTTTTGCTACTTTTTACTTCATATAATTTAAAATACTGTTAATTTACATACTAGAATTCATATCAATTGCTCCATATTTTTCTTCTATTTTTACTGCTATAGATAATCCAACTGAAAATGTTACTATCCCAACCACTATAGCAGTGAGCATCAGAACATGAGGTATAGGGTTACTGTATAAATGATAATTTTCAGTTAATATGGGAGGCAATGAGCTTGTTATATATCCCAGAGATATGTAAAACAATAAAACAGATGCTTGAAAAATACTAACTCCCATCATTTTTTTTATTAAATTTTTATCATGTATAATAATGTATAGACCTAATATCATTAACATAATAATAATTGTATTATTATATAAAGTAATCATTTTTTTTTCCAACAAAATTTACATATATGATTAACATAGAGGAGAAGACAGTAAATGCTACACCTAATTCTACTAAAAAAATACCTAATTTTTGACCAGCAACACTATTGGCTAACAATACATCATAAGATAAGAAATTTTTACCAAGTAAAATTGTTATAATACCTGTGCCACCATAAATCAAAATACCTAGCGCGTTAGTGAACTTAATTATAGAGTAGGGTATCGCCTTTAGAGTAGCAGATACACCAAATAACATTGAATACAATATTATTCCAGAAGCGATAATTATTCCAGCCTGAAATCCACCACCTGGAGTGTAATCACCATGAAATTGTATGTATAAACCAAACAAAATCATGATAGGTACCATTAGAAATGCTATAACATTTAATACTGGATCTTTAATCATTAGATCTGTTTCTGATGGCGATTTTAGAGATCTACTTTCTTCCTTCAATATTAAGCTGATACAAAGCGCTGCAGTAAATACTACTATAGTTTCTCCAAATGTATCATAACCACGGAAACTTGCTAAAATAGCCGTTACTACGTTGGGTATATCAATAGCTTTTTCTGTGGTTTCCATATAATATGGAGCAATATGTTGATGAATTGGAGCATCAGGATCACCAAAACTTGGTAACTCACACATGAAATATGATAAACATATTGCTAAAAATAACATTAAAGTGAGCATTACCGGGCTATGAGGTGAGTTTGTTTGATGGTTTTTGATCAATGAAAGAGCTGCAAACATAAAAACTGTGCTCAATCCTGCACCAACAGAAGCTTCAGTAATTGCGACATCAGGTGCATTCATAACTAAATATATAAGTGCAATAAGTGAACTAAATGCACACATTAAAATAGCACTTGTAACTAAATTTCTTGAAAAAACTATACAAATAGTAACCATTAGCAATAAAAAAAGTAATGTTGCTTCAAGCATTCAAGTCTCCTTTATTATTAGACTTTTTGTGTCCTGACGGCGATTTTTTTTGGCTTGTACTCTTTTGAGTGTTCCGCTTCTTTAAAGATTTTTCGTCATCAACAGATTTCAGAAGGAGTCCATTTCCTTTTTCATTTTTATAATATATGCGTGCTAAAACATAGCTATTAGTTGAGTTGGCAATCCATATTGTTAGAATAAGTAATAAAATTTTAATAGTATTTAACGAAAATTCATTCTGCAAGGCAAAGCCTATCAACAATAACATTACTCCACTTGAATCTGCTATACCAGCTGCATGTAGCCTTGTGTAAAAGCTGGGAAACCTAAATATTCCTATATTCGCAACAACTATAAAAAAGACACCCAAGGCTATAAAGATAGTTCCTATCATAATTTATTGGATAACATCAATCTCATTAATGCTACGGTTAATATATAGCTAGTACCGGCATATAATAATGCCATGTCAATTAAAAAGAAACTATTAGTAACTACTGACATTGCCACTATAAACAATACAACTTGTGTTGAAAAATTGCTAAACGCTATAATTTTATCATACGTATCACTTTTTTTAGATATTATGTAGTATAACATTGCACTCATACAAAATAACAATATGTAGATAGTAATATAAATCACTGTAGATTGCATCAATTGTATAATAAAATAACTTATTGTTTTAATAAAAGCAAGTTACACATGCACGTCAATTTTCTTACCTAGGGTTTTCACTATTAGCTCCAGTTCTGTAAGATTATTATATTTTATCACGACTGTTCCCTTAGAATTGTTATCACAAATTTTTACATTTAATCCAAGCTGTAAAGATATAGTATCTTCTATTGCCGTAATATCATTATTTTTATGCTGCTGATTTTCTTTTTTTTGTTTATGTGAATCCTTGATCAAATTTTCAGTTTGTCTGACACTCAAGCCACGAGAAACTATTCTCTCTGCGATATCTTCTGCATTTTCAACATTAATGAGTGCTCTTGCGTGTCCCATAGATATTTTTTTCTCATTGATCATTTTTTTTATACTATCGGAAAGTGATAGCATTCTGATCATATTAGTGATGTGACTGCGGCTCTTACCTATAACTGAAGCTAATTCTTCATGTGTATAGGAAAACTCGTCTATTAACTTTTTGTATGCTTCTCCTTCCTCAATCGGATTAATATCTTGCCTCTGTATGTTTTCGATAATGGCTATCTCTAGGCATTGTTTATCATCCAGATCTCTGATAACAACAGGTACACTATTCAACTTTGCAATCTTGCTCGCTCGCCAACGGCGTTCCCCAGCGATTATTTCATAGCCACCATCATTTGCATCTTTACGTACCACAATGGGCTGTATAATCCCACTTTTTTCTATTGAATTTGCAAGCTCTTTTAACGATTCTTCATCAAAATGTTTTCTTGGTTGAAATTTACCTGGATGCAGCAGTGAAACAGGCAAAGATTCTTGTTGCTCATCTATTTTGCTAAAAGAGTTGCCCGCTATTAATCCTGACAGACCTCGTCCTAGTCGCTGATCATTCTTCATACTGCACGCCTTCACTTGCCAATTCTGCCTTGCAATCACTAGCCTGCTTTTCTAAAATCTCTTTTGCTAGATATACGTATGCCTGTGCACCTGAGCATTTCAGGTCGTATATGATCGCTGGTTTCCCATAAGAAGGAGCTTCTGATAACCTGACATTACGTGGAATAATGGTTTCATATACCTTATCACCTAAATAGTTGCAAATCTCAATTTTAACCTGCTCACTAAGCTTATTGCGTTTATCATACATAGTTAACACTATTCCCTCTATTGTTAGAGAAGGGTTTAAATATTTCTTTATCAGTTCCACGGTTTTTATTAGATGACTTAGGCCTTCGAGAGCAAAAAATTCGCATTGCAGAGGAATGATAATAGAGTCAGCGGCAGTTAACGCATTAATAGTAAGCAAGCCAAGTGAGGGTGGGCAATCGATCACTATATATTCATATTTTTCCTTGATTTCCATAAGTGCGTTCTTTAGTATAAACTCCCTTTTTTCAAAGTGTATGAGTTCAACCTCTGCTGCAGATAGATCAACTATTGATGTAATCAATGATAAATTTGGTACTTCTGTATTGAGAATAGAAGATGATATAGATTCATTGTCTATAAGTACATTATATATATTTTTCGTACGACTTTTATATGAGAAACCAAGTCCAGTACTTGCATTTCCTTGAGGATCAAGGTCTATTAATAAGGTGTTTTTATTTACCGCAGCAAAGGCTGTTGATAAATTTACACTGGTTGTAGTTTTTCCTACTCCTCCTTTTTGGTTAACTACTGCGAGAATTTTACTCAAAGCTTTTACCTTATATGTGCAATAATTCTATTGTATATACACAGAAAACTTTTGCATCAGAAAATTTTCCTTTCACTGCAAAGAGCAGCATTTTCTTTGCCTTTGAATCTGCAAACAGAGTTATAAGCATGCAAGCTTAGTATTTCCACCAAAGGCTGTGGTATTAATAGTCAAAACTTTTTCTGCAGAAAAACGTTGTAAATAATGAGGTCCACCAGCTTTTGGTCCAGTACCGGATAATCCTCTACCGCCGAAAGGTTGTATACCAACTGCTGCACCTATCTGATTGCGATTGATATATATATTGCCAACCGATATTTTCTTGCTTATTAAATCAATTTGATTTTGTATACGGCTTTGTAGAGAAAACGTAAGCCCATAACCTGTGTTATTTATATCATCAATTACTTCATTTAATTTTGACTTATCAAAACGTATAATATGCAAAATAGGGCCAAAAACTTCTTGTGTTAATTGCGAAATTTTTTGTATTTCATAAATGTATGGAGGAAAAAAATAGCCATTATGGGAATCCGCATCAATACACACTTTGGATAAAAGATGTGAATTTTGATCCTCTGACATTTTTTCTGTATGTTCAATCAACATATCCATAGATGCTTTATCAATGATTGGGCCAACATCAGTGCTAAGTTGCATTGGATCACCAATTTTTAATTCTTGCGCTGCAGCGCATATCATTTTTATCTGCTTTTCTGCTATATCATCTTGGATAAATAACACTCTAAGAGCAGAACAACGTTGTCCACTACTGCGAAATGCAGAGAGTAAAACATCTGCAGTAACTTGCTCTAAAAGAGCAGAACTATCAACGATCATAGCATTTAATCCACCAGTTTCAGCAATAAGCGGCACAATAGGACCATCTCTGTTTGCAAGCATTCTGTTAATTATTTGAGCAGTTTGCGTTGATCCAGTAAAAGCTATACCAGCAATTCTATTATCTGGCACTAAAGTTTTACCTAAATATCCACCATCTCCTGGAATAAGATGCAGTACACTTTCTGGTATTCCAGCTTCGTGTAGTATTTTAACAGCTTGGTAAGCAATAATAGGTGTTTGCTCTGCTGGTTTAGCGAGTACGGTATTGCCTGCTGCAAGTGCAGCTGAGACTTGTCCAATAAAAATAGCCAATGGAAAATTCCACGGTGATATGCATAAGAAAACTCCTCTGCCTTCGAAAAAAATGACATTATCTTCACCGGTTGGCCCTGGCAATTTTTTCCAATCACTCAATTCGTTTTTTGCTATCATTGCATAATAACGCAGAAAATCAACAGCTTCTCTCACTTCTGCTACGGCATCGGACAAAATTTTTCCCGCCTCAACAATGAGGGTATAGATTAATTCTTGTGTTCTTTCTTCTAATAAGTCTGCAGCTTTTTCAAGAAATTTTGCACGCTCTTCTGCTGGAGTATTTTTCCATTCAAAAAACGCGCTATGTGCTACTTCAAGGGCATTTAAAGCCTGGTCGCTCGTTGCGTTTGACACTTTCCCTGCTATATGTTCTAGTTGTGCTGGATTGACTATTTCACTAGATTGATTGTCATCAAAAATCAACTGTCCATTTATTAACGGTCCAACTTGCCATTTTTTGTCACTGAGACCCTTTATATTGTTAGCAAGTTGTGAAACTGTGATTGAATCGCTGACATCCAGACCTAAAGAATTTTGTCTTTCTGGTTGCAAAATATCTTTTGGTAGCGGAATGCCTGGATGAGGTTCATAACTTAAGTTTTTAGCCTTTTCTAATGGATCTTCAATTAACTCATCAATTTTAACGTTTGGATCATTTATTTGATTAATGAATGAACTATTGGCCCCATTTTCAAGAAGGCGTCTAATGAGGTATGGCAATAGACCACTATGTCTACCAACTGGTGCGTAGATACGGCAACTAACATTTGTCACAAGTTCTGACATTGCATAGTCATATAACCCCTTATCCATTCCATATAAACATTGAAATTCAAATCCAGGATGATTTTTATCAGCAAGTTCCATGATGGTAGCAAAAGTGTAGGCATTGTGAGTTGCAAAGCATGGATAGAAGAGATTTACTTTACTTAAAAGTTTTTGTGCACATGCAAAATAAGACACATCAGTATAGACTTTTCTTGTAAATACCGGGTAACCATTTAGTCCTAACTCTTGTGCATGTTTAATTTCTGAATCCCAATATGCACCTTTTACAAGTCTCACCATAATTTTATGTTTTGACCGGATAGCAACATCTTCAACAAAGTCGAGGACAGATAGAGCGCGTTTTTGATATGCTTGTACAGCCAAACCCAACCCTTCCCACTGAGAAAGTGATTCATCAAGACGCAACTGTTCAAATAGCACCAAAGACATCTCAAGCCTTTCTGCTTCTTCTGCATCTATACATAGAGAAATATTATATTTTTTCGCTTCACGGCAAAGCTCCAACGTCTTAGCGTACATTTCTTTCATCATAAGATCGAATTGACTAAATTCGTAACGTGGATGTAAAGCAGACAATTTTATAGAAATTCCATGTGCTTTAAAGCAATCGCTTACTTCAGAGGATTCACCTATTGCTTTTATCGAATACATGTATGAATTAAAATACTCTTCTGCATCTTCAGCTGTATGTGCGGCTTCACCCAGCATATCAAATGAGTATAAAAAATTACTATTTTCGTTTAAATTCCCTTGCTCCAATGCTTCTTCTATGGTTTCTCCAACAACAAAGTGTTTACCAAGCACAGACATTGCTTGCTTTACTGCCTTGCGGATTATCGGCTCACCTAAATTTTTGAGCAACTTAGAAATTGCATGATAAAATTTTGAATCTCTTTCATTATCTTTCAATATGCTACTGCCTACCATCAAACTCCAAGTAGAAGCATTAACAAACAATGAAGGAGAAGTTCCTAGGTATTGCCCCCATCCTTTATTAGCAATTTTATCTTTGATTAACTCATCTATTGTATGATCATCTGGTATTCGTAGTAACGACTCAGCAAGACACATCAGTGCTATTCCTTCATCGTTTGAAAGTTTGTATTGTTGTAGAAAGGAGTCTATAAGATCCAACTTTTTATGTTTGATTTTTTCAATAATTTGCTTTGCAATATTGTAAATCCTACTTTGTGAATCAACTGAAAGTTCTGACTTCTCTACAAGGTAACGTACATAGCTTTTTTCATCAGTACGATAAAGCCCTTGTAACCGTTTTCTTAACTCATTAGGTTCTTGTATAGAGTTTATCATATGTTAATATCTCCAAGGAACATTCTATATAAAATAAGACATTATAACTTTATGCAGAAAAAATTATTATTTGTCAATGCTCACAAGAATTGAAGTATAAAACACTTAGTTTTTTGATCAAAGTTAAGATTAACATACTTGACACTTAGAGCTAATTTCATTTAGAATAGCTACGTTAGATATAATGGTATTATGTTAGGTATTTCCCAATTACAGTTTCCTTCAAGAGATTCTGGTAAGCTCAGGTTTTTTAGCTATTTAGGTACTTTTGTTTCATTAAGTATTCTACTTAATCCTGTTAATATCTGTTTCATGGGTGCTACTTTATTATTTCGCAGTGAAATTAAGACTTTTTATGTTTATCAAGAAATGAAAGCTGCAAAACAACAAAAAGTAAATAAAAGGGAATACTGGGAAATATTTTTCAAGAATAATATAATTAAAGTGGTATATTTTTTCTTGCTTTCAGCAGGTATGATGTACCTTTCTTTTACTTCGACTTTTCTACTGGTTGCATCATTAGGGGCAGTACCGTTAACAATGTTACTGATTTTACTACAGAGTGAGCTAAGACCGAAAGATTTCAATCCATTGACGCTATTTAAAGCAGCTATGAAATTCTTTGTAGAAGGTATAAAAGAAAATTCACGCGCTCTAGTTAATAGTTTTGATGCCAAATTTGAGCACTTGATACCTCATATGTTGAATGATGAAACCATTAAAAATATCAAACTACTAGCAGAAAAGTATGGTGAAAAGATACCCGAGTGTAAAGATGTTATTAATAGTGGTGAATTTACTAATTTTATCGAATATATAGAAGATTCACGTGTGTTAAAAGATGAAGCGAAGAATAAGCTTATCTTATTTTTGAAGGATTTTTGTGAAAATGATCAACAACACAGTTCTGGATTTACAGGAGGGCAGGTTTTACTGCTAGTTTTAAGAGCTTGTAGTGACGGAGAAGGTGAAGCTATTATAAATAAAAGAGATGCATTAATAGTCAATTTGCTTGATACTCAAACATTCTCAACAAAAGAACGAATTCCCAATACTTGTTTTACGGGTATTGTGTATAGGATGTTAAGTTCGTTGGAAGGAATGCATCATGATCCAGAAATCAAATTCACTCCACCAAGACGAATGTTTCTTGCAGAAGCAAAAAATCAAGCAAGTAGGATTTTGTTAGGTATATTAAAGAAAAAGAAAAACAGTGAAGAAATTTTTAATGCTTGGTATAAGGTTCAAAATGATCTTCATGATAGTAATAGTCAAAAAATAGTTGACGATTTCATAGCAGAAGTAAGAATGCCGTTAATGAGGGAATTATTGGGTTTTGGATCAATATACACTGAGCAAATAGTGCTAATGTTAATGAATAGTATTAATTCTATAGAGTTAAGACCAAGAGATGTTTTCTTGCCCTTTGTAGAACATGAATTACAAAAGCATGATCTAAATGATAATCAAAAAGAAGATATTAAGTGGAAAATATTCTTAGAACTATTAAATGAAAAATTTTTAAACACAGATTTTTTATTAAAAAAGTCAACCCCAGGAAAAGAGAAAGAACTTATGGGGGTAATTTGTAGGATGATTAGTGAAATAATAAAGAAGGAAGTAGAGTGGTTAAAATTAGAGCCTAAAAAGTCTCCTCTTGAAGGTCAGGTAGTTGGTATGTTAAATCATATGAATATGCTACCACGAAGCAGAAGATGCTATAGAATATATAAAGAGCTTGGAAAAAACGCTGAAGATAAAAGAGAAGTCAAAAGAATTTTACATGAAAAGTTAGAATTACCGGAAGAAACAATAAATGCACTTCTGAAGGAAGAATATTTAAATCAGCTAAAATTTGAAATTAAAGACAGTTATAATTACAATAAAAACAATGTAGCTGAACTATATTGCAAGTTAAAAGGAATTAAAGAAGAATTTGCTAAAAATGGACTGTTAACAGCAGAGGAAATGGATAGCATAGTAAAAGGGGAAATGGCGGACTTAAGCAAAAAAGACAAATTCATGTCATCAAATAGGTTATCTCGTGTTAACAAGACGGCTAGTGGTTACAGTTTATAGTAATAGCTTACTTTCCTTACCTTGTAAAAGGTTCGTGATATTTTTATGGTGTTTTAGGAAAATTAATATTCCGATAATAAGTAGCGTTGAAAATAAATTTTTGTGAAGAAAAGGTGATATTATTGTAGTGATTGCAGTGGCACTTAAGGAGGAGAGGGAGGAATATCTAAAAATATAAAATACCGTTACCCAAATAAATATAAATACTAAAGCAGCTAGGACATTAAGTGCTAATAATACACCTAAAGTTGTTGCAACGCCTTTCCCTCCTTTAAATTTTAGCCATATAGGAAATGTATGTCCTGAAACTGCTAAAATTGCAGATAAATACATATAAAAATCATTATTGTTGAGAAATTGCTGTGCTGCATACACAGCAATAAATCCTTTAAGTGAGTCTAACAATAATGCCAAAGCAGCAAGATACTTATTTCCTGTTCTGAGCACATTTGTTGCTCCAATGTTTCTTGAGCCGATAGATCTTAAATCTATACCCTTTATTTTTGTAACAATTAAACTAAAAGGGATTGAGCCTATTATATATGATAATATAAGAATGACATACCTATCCATTATATCGAAGGCTTAATTAATTTTATTATCCCTCAATCTTTTTGTGTAAGACTGGATCTCATCATTGATTTGATTACTAAACAATATAAGTGCTGTGATATTGATTAGGGCTAGGCAAGAAAATAGAGTGCCACCGATATTAGCAATAGTCATGATATCTCTCGACATACCAGACAAAAATGCCACAATTATCACTGCTATACGATATATCACTATACTTTTTGGACCAAACAGATATAGCCATCCCATTTCACAACAATATACAAATGAAATCACTGAAGAAAATGCAAACAATGGTGCTGCTATGGTTAAAAGCATAGGGAACCAAGAGGAAACTGTTTCAAATGCTTTTTGAGTAATTAGTATTCCTTCACCGACGCTTGTCTGATATGCACCGGTTATTACTATCGTTATTCCCGTTAAACAACAAATAAACATTGTATCAAAGCAGGGTTCTATCATAGCAACAAGACCAGTTCTTACTGGCTCTTTATCCTTGGCTACTGCATGAGTAATTGAAGCAGAACCAACACCTGCTTCGCTGGCAAAAATTGCTCTTTGAATACCAGCAACAAATGCACCTACTACTCCTCCACCAACAGCATTAAAATCTATCATGCTTGAAAATAGTATTTTAAATGTATAACCAAGGTTGTGAATATTAAATGTAATGATAACAAAGCAGCTACACACATATATAATTGACATAGCAGGTACTAGTGCAGAGGACACTTTTGCTATTCTTTTAATTCCACCGATAATTACCATGCCAAGTAATATGGAGATTATGGAAGAAAGAAACCAAGGATGATTATCCACCCAGTCTGAGTAACCAGATAATATAGTTACCATTTGGTTAGTTTGAAATGCTACGCTTCCTCCAAGACCTGACAAAACGAGAAACACTGCATACACAGAAGCTAAAACGGCACCGAGTTTTTTAAAACCCATTTCTTGCAAGCCACTTTTGATGTATCTAAAAGGGCCGCTGAATAGCTGATCTTCACCTTCTGTCCTGTGTCTAAACGCTAATGTTACTTCAGCGAATTTTGCTGACATACCAAAAAAGCCTGTAATCATCATCCAAGGAACTGCTCCAGGCCCTCCCATTGAAATTGCAATTGCGACACCTGCAACAGTCCCAAGACCAACTGTGCTTGAAAGTGCGGTTGCAAATGCTTGAAAGTGCGTAATGTGACCATCATGATGATCTGTATCATACTTTCCACATAAGATAGCAAATGCGTGCGTAAACATTTTTACATTGAGAAATTTAAAACGTAAGGTTAAAAACACGTAACCAAATGCTAGCAGAAGGATTATAAATGGTATGTAAAAGACCTTAAAAAATAACACTTCATTCATGAAAGTGTTTATTCCATTTAATATTACATCATAACTTTCTAAGCTGTGTGCATCACTACATAATAGACAAAATAATGCCATACAAAATAGTTTATAGATCATATTGATTACCTTTTATAATTATTGATTGTGTTGAGAATTTCTTTTCTTAGGAGATATATTGCAATAGTGTTGGGAACGACTAAACACATAAATAAACCATCACCTAAATAAGATATAAATTCTATATTTTTTGACGTGCAACTGATATACACTGAAATCACTATAAAAATCTGAAATAGTATCAGTATTTTTTTGTTATCAAATAAATACAGTAAAGCAACTTCACAGTAGTAACAATAAGCTATTATTGTTGAAAATGCAAAGGAAAATATTATCAGTGGAAGAACTGACTTGCTGAACAACGGTAAAGCTGTTGAAAATATCGAACTAATTAATGTGATATCGCCGACGTTATTAATGTCGTGCATACCAGTAATGATTATTACCACACCAGTTAAAAAAGATATTATTATTGTGTCTACAAATGGTGCAATCATGGCAACACTACCGACTTTAATTGGATTTACTTCTTTCACAGTGGAGTGTGCTATAGCTGCTGTTCCAGTGCCTGCTTCATTAGCAAATACAGATCTCCTTACTCCGGCTATTAACCCACTTAACACTCCTCCTTCTACAGCTGATTTATTAAAAATATCTTGAAAAATGATAGATAAAGCATTTAGTAAGTTGCTCTTGTTTAAATAAATGATATATATGCACATGCCTATATACAAAATAATCATAATAGGTGCTAAGTTTGTTGTCACAAAAGCGATGCGTTTTATTCCTCCAAGGATGATAATTAAAACGAAGAGAGATATAATGATAGATGCATTGTATTCAAAAAGATTATTCGATAATGCTGCCATTTGATTTGCTTGAAAAGGGATCCCACCAAAGATCATAGCGATAATGAGCGTAATAGCATAAATAGATGCAAGGATCGTACCGGTTTTTGTCAGTCCAATTTTTGCCAGCCCATGTTTCATGTAATAAAAGGCTCCACCGGTTGATTTTTCAGAGCGATAAGTAAAGGCAAGTACCACCTCGGCAAATTTTATTGACATGCCGAGTACTCCCGTCACTACCATCCAAAAAACTGCGCTTGGTCCACCTATCGTGATAGCTATTGCAACTCCTGATATCGTGCCAAGACCCACTGTTCCTGATATCACTGTTGCAAATGCTTGTATGTGTGTGAGTATGCCATTGTCTTTATTACATTTGCTGCTGCATAGTGTCTGTATTCCATATTTAAATAGTCTAAAGTTGACGAATTTAAATCTCACTGTACAAAAAACTCCAGTAATAATTACCCACAAAATTATGAATGGAATATTAAATACTTTGATGTAAAGAAGTGAGTTTAATAAATCACTTATTTTTATAATCATATAGCCTAAAGATATAATTGTTGCAACAAAACGATCAGGTGTCTATATGATGATCTATGTAAAATGTATATCCTTCTTGCGAATCTGAGACGCAGCAACTAATCCAATCAATGCACAAAAAATCATATAGAAACTTGCTGAAGTTTCCTTTCCTGTAATTTTAATAATGCTTGTACATATAAAAGGTGCTAAACCGCCAAAGAATCCAGCAGCTATGTTTCTTGATAAGCCAAATCCACTGTAGCGCACTTTTGTAGGAAATAATTCGCACATGAGTGCACTCACTGGACCAAGTGATGCGGCTGTAGGAATTATAAAGAGAATATGTGCTAAAATAGCCAGTAAATAATTATTGCTGCATATCATTGTAAGAACTGGATAACTAACTATTACAAAAGTTATTGATGCAAAGACCACAACTTTTTTTCTCTCTATTTTATCAGATAGTATTGCAAATAATAATATTAAACCTCCTAATGCAATTTGACTTAATACCTCTATTGTATGGTTAAAACGGTTGGATATATTTTCTGTGAGAGCACTAAAAAATATTAGATACATATAGAGAGATGAATTTTCAACTATATCAACACCTATTGATATAAGAAGAGGTCTTTTGCAGTTATGAAATAGCTCTTTCAGTGGTAGTTTAGGTTGATTTTTTTGTTTTTTATATTCAGGGCTTTCATCCAGCATGAACCTCATATATATGCTGAGCAATCCTATTATTAAGCTTAAAATAAAAGGTAACCTCCACCCCCAAGCTTCAAAGTCAGATATTTTTTTACATATTAATATGGATACAAGGCTTAACACTGAGCCAAGAATAGCACTTAATACTTCAATACTGCCAAAAAACCCTCTTTTGTTTTTAGGGGCACATTCTATTAAAAATAGAGCATTTCCTGCTTCTCCGCCGAGAGATATTCCCTGCAGCAATCTCAAAGAGAGTATCAGTATTGATGCAAGTACTCCTATACTCTGGTATCCTGGAATAAAAGCAATTGAGACAGTTGATAGAGTCATAAGTACAATTGAGAGCAACAATGCAACTCTTCTTCCATACCTATCACCAATATGACCAAATGCAGCAGCGCCTATTGGTCTCATGAGAAAACCTACTGCAAACACTGCAAAAGCCTTCAACATACTGATCAAAGAATCATCTGATGGAAAAAAGACACTGCCAATGATATTTGCCAGATGGCCAAAAATCATGTGGTCATACCATAATAGAGTATTACAAACTAAACTTGAGAATATTACTTTTTTCATAAAATTTCTACTTGTATTGCAGAAATATGTATTATTTTTTCAAGTAGTTCAAGTTTTTAACGAAGCTATTGATAGAATTATTACAACATATGGAAATAAAAAATTAAAATTTTATTATAAAATCGTTATATTAGACCTCTGACAAAATCTATTTATGATGAGAGGAGAAAGGCAGGGCAGGCAAGTACCCTTGATGTGTATGTATATTGATGATAAAATTACCATCATAAATAGATTTTGTCAGAGATCTAATTAAAGCGTTGTTTGCATATACAACTTGCAATAAAAATGAGAACATCATCAAATGGTATGTGATCTTGCCCGCGCTTGTGTCGGGTTTTTACATTGATTAGGTTGTAATGGACTCATTATAAGCTTAGTGGGTGGTGATTTTACATTGTTCAAATGACCCTTTTCTGATGGTTGATTATCAAGTGGTTGACTAAAATTATGTTTTATTTGTATTTCTTCTTTAAACTTGAACCCTAATTTTTCACAAATTTTTTGAAGATATTTTTTAATCACGTTGAGCAAATTCTTGTCATCTATATTATAATTTTTTAATATTTTAGGAACAGTAAGGGACAAATTTCCATCTTCATATGTTACATTTTCGCCATCTTTAGATTTAAGTGTAAACTTTAGTAAACTATGCAATTTACACACCTCATTTTCTGGATTATCTAGTTCTACTACAGGTATTGTCATATCAAGTTCTGCTTTTACAAGATTCTGGTCGGTGCAATCAATATTGATAACTTCATTTTGATATACTCCCTTTAATCCATGTTCAGAAAATGAGGTTTCAAGAACAGGCATGCTTGTAGCAAATCTATACCCTGCTTGATTACAATTGGTTACTAATTCTTCTAAAATAGCATCGGTTGGTATTGATGCTCCAGCATATTCAAACATTTCTTTAAAAACTTCTTTTGCAAATGGACGGTAGTCCCAATTTCCATCATCTATTGTTGGCAATAGAGGGATATATTTTCTTCCAATATTATAAAATTTTTCAAACTCTGCCTTATATGGGTCAGTTTTTTGATCATCAGGAATATTGGTATCTTTATAGTGCTTTTCCCATAATTTATCAAAGAGTATAGGTGCAAACTCTTTATCAAGATCTTTTAGCAGTGAGTTAGCAAAGGCTTTACCATGGTACGTATCTAGTTCTCTTTTTGTTGTATTTTCATCTGTATCGTCTACATCGCTATTATAAAGACTACTATAATTCAAAATTTGGCTTTTGTTGCGTTGCGCTCCTTGTTTTAATGCATAGATTAGAGTTGCATCTATTTTTTTTCCGTTAATAACAAAGTCCAGTCTTTCAAAGTCTACGTACATTTGTTGACCGGAATTTGCTGTATTGTTTTCTGGGCCAGCTTGCAATACATTATGATCGAAGTCTTTCAATTTATGCTTGAATGATGTAACCACTGGTTTAGTTTTATTGGTGGCATCTGTCATGATATTTACCTTACTAAAAATATATTATCATTTTATGGTATCAAATAATTATTTATTATTTAATAACAGTGGTTGCATTTTTCACGTCAAAGGAAGTATATATATGCTTTTTATAAAAAATTCTTTACTTTAAATCAGAGGTGGATATCATTTAAAATATGTTTTTAACACATTAAAAATGCCAGAGATTGCAGATATAGAAACAAAAAAGCAAAGCTCTGTGCACGAGCAACTACGTTTTAGTGTAAGCCGTGCAGATCTTTCAAATACATTGTCTAAAATAAGTGGAGTGGTTGAAAGGCGAAATGCCATAGATATTTTAGCATGCATAAACATTAGAGCGCAACATGGTAAAATACAATTGATGGCCACTGATCTTGATATTTCAATATTTGCTTCACTTCCTGCAAGTGTATTAGCAGATGGAGAGGTAAGAGTTTCAGCACATACTTTACATGACATAGTAAAAAAATTGCCGGCTGATTTAGATATAAACTTCGAAGTAAATGATCAAGGGAAATTGTTAATGTCTTGCGGAAATGCAAATTTTTCCCTGCCAAATGTGATGTCAAATAAATTTCCTGCCCTTGAAGAAGATGATTACAAGTATGATTTTACTTTACTAAGTGTGGATTTAGTAAATTTGTTTACCAAAACAAAATTTGCCGTGTCATTGGATGATACAAGATACAACTTGAATGGGATATATATACATACTGACGAACAGTTTTTGTATTGTGTTGCAACTGACGGTCATCGTTTATCATGTATCAAAAAACCTAAACCTACAGGAGTTCAAGGAGGATTCTCTGTTATTGTGCCACGGAAAACTGTTACAGAATTGTTGAAAATACTAGATGAAAATAGTGAGGTTGATGTAAAACTTTCAGAAAGAAAGTTTAAGTTTACATGTGGAAAATATATTCTGATCTCAAAGTTAATAGATGGAACTTTCCCAGATTACGAAGCAGTGATTCCAGAATTTCAAGATAGGTATATGATCGTTGAAAGTAAAAAGCTTGCAGATGTCATTGATCGAGTTTCTGTTGTTGTATCTGATAAAGTGAAATCTATAAAATTTTCCTTACAAGGAGGAAGATTGACTCTATATTCAAATTCTCAAGAGTGTAGTGACGCTACTGAGTCCATAGATGTAGATTATGATGATACTTCCATAGAAATAGGATTCAACTCGCGCTATCTACTTGATGCTCTATCTTGCATAAAGAATAAATGTAAATTTAGCTTTATTGATGGTAATAGTGCTACAAAAATAACTGATGAGGATGATCCGGATGTATTATATATAATAATGCCGATGCGAACTTAGATCTGAGCTTCTTTTTAAATTTTCTTTTATTTGTCTTTTTTTTTGCGGGGTACATTAATATAAAATTAAATTTTTGTGCTATAATACATTACTTTATTATTTTTGCTAAATATGATCAGTGAAAAAGATTTATTGGAATTAATGAAAGCAAGGCATAGTGGGCGTTCATATGACTCTACAAAAGTGATATCTCAAGAGAAAATAGATATTTTAATAGAATCTGTAAGGCTAGCTCCCTCATGTTTTGGCGATGAACCTTGGAGATATATTATATGCAACAGAGAAAATAATCAAGATTCGTGGAAGAAATTGCTTAGTTGTCTCGACGTATCTAATCAAGAATGGGCTAAAGGTGCACAAATATTGATTATATCCTTAAGTGCTAAAAATTTTAGTAAGTTTGAGAAAAAAGAAAATTTTTGGGCTGGTCATGATACTGGTGCAGCAAATTATGCATTTATGTTACAGGCTGCAGCTATGAATTTAATGGCTCATCAAATGGGTGGATTTGATAGAGATAAGATAATGAAAGAATTTAATATACCAGGTGATTTTAGCGTGATGTCAGTGATGGCAATTGGTTACGAAGAAGATGGTGCGCAAGTAAGTGCAAAAGCAAGAAGGCCAATAGAAGAAGTATTTTTTTATAATGAGTGGCCAAATATCTCCTAAAATATTTCTCATCATTTTGCAGTAGATTTATTTATAGTACTGCCTATCAATGACAATATTTACTTCTGGTTCATGCAAAGAAGATTGCGGTTGTTGAGCTATAACTTGATCCTGTCTTCTTTCTGATTCATTAAAGAAAATTGGCGGTTGTTGAGGTACAATTTCCCCAGTAAAGAAAATCGATTCACCTTGATTTACAGTTTGATCTCGCTCTATTTCTGACTCAGCAAACAAAACTAACTGTTGCAGAGCTCCAGTTTGATATGGTTCTATGTCTGATGAATTAAGCATAACCGGCGATTGCAGAACTCCAGCGTGATATAGTCCTAAATTTGATGGATTAAGGAAAATTGATTGTTGTTGCGGCATAGTTTGCCATTCTGGTTCATTAGAAAGAATAGGTTGTTGTTGATTCATAGCTTGCTCTTGCCATTGCCTAATTTCTGATGCAGTCCAAAAAGATCGCGGTTGTTGAGTTACAATAGCTCTTTGTGCTGTACTAGAGTGTTGTTGATTTATAGCTTGATCTAGCGCTCTTTCTGCTTCACTTAAGAAAGATTGCGGTTGTTGAGTTATAACTGCTATTTGTGTTGCACTAGAGGAAGTCGGTTGTTGTTCTTGCTCTTGCCATTGCCATTGCCATTGCCTAATTTCTGATGTAGTCCAACAAGATCGCGGTTGTTGAGTATATGATTCTCTTTCTGCTGCACTAGAGTGTTGTTGATTTATAGTTTTATAATAACCTCCTTCTATATAACAAATAACTTTGTTCAACATCCTGACTTCTGTTGACATAGATTTGTTTTTTGCAACCTCTAAACTTTCTTTTGCGCATATAAGTGCTTCGTATATTTTTTCACATTCTATTAGTAACTTGCTCAATAGTAGTGACTGATGGACACCTGTTTTAGTTTCTTTGTCTATATTTAAAGCTTGTACTTCAGATATCAACTTATCAGGCTGTATTTTTTTTCCACTTTCTACATCAGCTCTGATGCGTCGCATTATAGTACGATTAATATCATCATCACAAAGTTCTTCTTTTTTGAATAATTCTTCAGCTTGTGAATAGCGCTCTATGGCAGCGTCAAAATTGTTCATTAGATCATGCTTTAATGCTCCATCGTTGAAATATACTTTAGCTTTAACAACATTACTAATATCAGAATGATCACGCAACAATTTAAGTGCTGCATTGATATTCACTTGTGAACAGTCTTCGTACTCCTTTCTCTTTTCTCCTGCTGTTTTTAAGGCTAGCATTCTATATATAGCTGAAGATAGATATAAACTTCTAGCTTTTAATCCATTGTCATTGGCTTGAACGGCACTTTCATAAGAATTTTTTGCATACTTCAAGGCTTTACCATGCTCACCAAGGTAGTAGTAACAACTTGAAAGCTTGTGCTGAATAAGTGCTGAATTTTTCTCAGTAATCTGACTATTACCTAAAGCCTTTAAGCCCAGATCTATTATTCTTTTCCAATTTTCAGAAACTTTCAGTGCCTCATATTCTTGACAAAATTGTATAAGATAATTGACTTCACCAGCATATAACATAATAGCCTCTAAAAAATACCCCTTTTATCCTACTTAATTCTTATGTATAAATCAATAGGTTCGTAAAAAATATTTTGAGTATTTTTTTAGATTTATATGGCTGATAGTTGTTAAATACTTAATTTTACTAATTCTTTTACTGTATCTACAGATTTATTAAACATTTGTTGTTCACTGTCATTCATTTTAACTTCAAGAACTTTTTCAATGCCATTTTTACCGATGACTGTAGGAACACCAATAAAGAGATCTTTTACTCCATATTCACCGTTGAGATAAGCAGCGCATGGTAAAACACGTCTTTTATCTTGTAAATATGACTCCAACATGCATATAGCAGAAGATGCAGGTGAGTAGTATGCAGATCCGGATTGCAGCAGCTCAACCACCTCCTTGCCACCATTACGTGTGCGTTCAATTATTTCATCGACTCTTTTTTGTGTAATTAAACCCATATCAATGATTTGATTCAGTGGAATGCCAGCAATGGCAGCACAATTAATTAGTGGTACCATAGTGTCGCCATGTCCTCCAAGCACGAAGGCAGATACATCTTCAACAGAAATATTTAATTCACTTGCAAGAAAGTAACGAAAGCGTGCAGAATCAAGCACTCCTGCCATACCAACAATCATGTTAGTTGGCACACCTGAATATTTATGTACTACTGAAACCATAGCATCCAAAGGATTAGTAACTACTATAACAAATGCATTTGGGGAATATTGTTTAATATTTTCCGCAACCTCCTTCATCACTGAGGCATTAGTTTTTAACAAATCATCTCTACTCATTCCTGGTTTTCTGGCAATGCCGGCAGTTATTATGATTGCATCGGAGTTTTTTATATCCTCGTACTTATTTGTACCAATTAAATTAACATCAAACCCATCAATGGGTGATGACTCTACAATGTCAAGCGCTTTACCTTGCGGCACACCTGCATTGATATCAAGTAAAACGATATTTCCTAAGCTTCTTAGTGCGATCATATGGGCAAGAGTGCCACCAATATTTCCTGCACCAATTAGAGATATTTTTTTTCTTTGTATTCCCATTTTATACTCCACCATTACAAATAACTAGCACATTTTTACTCATTTTTACCTTCCCATGGTGATAAACTTTCAAATGAGCGAAAGTCTTGCGGTAAATCTATAGGACTATATACGACCTTTTCTTTTTCCGCGTCGTATTTTACCTCTTCATAACCAGTGAGGGGAAAATCTTTTAACATTGGATAGCCTTTAAATCCATAATCAGTGAGAATTCGACGAAGATCAGGATGGCCAGAAAACTCTATTCCATACATATCAAACACCTCGCGTTCAAACCATGAAGCTGTGCTAAATATTTTTGCTACACTTGGAACTAAATCGCCTTCATGCAACTGTAGCTTTATGTGTATTCTGATGTTGTGTACTATGCTGAGTAAATTATATATTACTTCAAAACGCTTCTCTCTATCAGGATAATCAACAGCAAAGGTATCAACCAACACTTCAAACCTGCATTTTTCATCATCACGTAAAAAAAGTAGATGCTCTTCAATATCCTTTAAAGTTGAATATGTTACAATAGTACAATCATCTTCCTGAATACATTCACACTTAAGTTTTTTTTGTATATGTTTTACAATTTTATCCATGCGTTATATTTTGAGTTCGTTTTATTTTATTTTGTAAGCACAGCATGCCATATAATAAAGCTTCAGCAGTAGGGGGACACCCAGGGACATAGATATCAACTGGGACAATTCTATCACAACCGCGAACTACTGAATAAGAGTAGTGATAATATCCACCACCATTTGCACAACTTCCCATGGATACAACATATTTTGGATCTGGCATTTGATCGTAAACCTTACGCAATGCTGCCGCCATTTTATTGGTTAATGTGCCAGCAACAATCATTACATCTGATTGTCGTGGACTTGCACGAAACATTATTCCATATCTATCAAAATCGTAACGACTGGCTGCAGCTTGCATCATTTCCACTGCGCAACATGCAAGACCAAATGTCATTGGCCATAATGAGCCAGACCTTGCCCAATTCATCACATAATCTATTAAGTTACCAAATTTAGTTACCAGAAACCCTTCTTTTTTATAACGGCTCCAATCATCATGAGATAAAATTTGATTTGTCATTACTTCCACTCCAATGCGCCTTTACACCATTCATAGATAAAGCCTATAGTAAGTATTGCAAGAAATATCATCATAGACCAAAATCCACCATAACTTATTTTAGATAAAGAAACACCCCAAGGAAAAAGAAAAATAATTTCTAAGTCAAATATTATGAATAATATTGAAACTAAATAAAATTTAATATCAAAATTTTTCCTTGCACTTGATAAAGGATTAAACCCACATTCATATGAAGAAAGCTTTTCACTACTTGGCTTACTTACGGCAAGGAACATAGGCAATATACCTAAAGCAAGAGACACAACAACTGAAACACAGATAAAAATTGCAATAGTTAAATATTCACTCATAAGACTTGTGCGTGTGTAAGTTTACATGTTTTCCCAATTTTGTACCGCCTAAAATATGCACATGAAAGTGTGGTATAACTTGCTCTCCATTTTTACCATGGTTAGTCACTAATCTATACCCTGTTTCTTCTAGATTATACTTATATGTAATCTCTCTTACAACCTTAAAAAAATGAATTATTTCTTCTGAAGGCGCGTTAGCAATGAAATCATCATATGATATATACTTTTTTTTTGGTACTGCTAAAATATGTACAGGTGCATCAGGATATTTATCGTGAAATACTAACACAGCTTCATCATCATACACCTTTTCATAAGGCAACTTACCAACCAATATTTGAGCGAAAATATTATTTTCGTCGTAATTTTTATTGCTCATCTTCTCTAGCGACTTTTTCTTTCGTTATCATTTACATTTGGTGATAATAATGGTGAGTGGTTCGATGCTTTGCTAACATTTTGAACATTAGTAGCTTTAAACTCCTCAAAAGAGCGTAGCATATCACGTGGATTAGTCATGCTAAAAGCTTTCTCTACCTGTGCTTTCTGTTGCTGCGTATCTTGTGAGTTAGTTGCATGAAGCATTTCTTCTGTCTTGTTTACATTAGGTTTTGACACAATTTCTGAAGACCCAAAAGACTGTTTTTTAGGTTTTGTGGGATTTTCTTCTGCAGGAGATTTTGATTCATCTTTCTTCTCAGATGATTGATATAATTTTTTCCCTATGCCTGTTAATAACTGTGAATCTGCATACTTTTTAAACTCTCCACCAACAATGCCTGCTAATTCCTTGAGACCAGAATCAGCTTCTTCAATAATTTTTCCAATAACGAGTCTTTTTATCTCTTCTTCGATCTTTCCTTTATTGTCAGGATCAGTTGTTATACCATTAATAATCTCTTCAACATCAATTTCAATGACAATTTTTTTCGCTACTCGATCGATAACTATGTTAAAATTTTTATTTTCATCATTTAGTGCGTTTACTTTGTCAATCTGTTCATCACTTATTCCCGCAATACTGTTTATGAGAGTGTCTGATGCTTTAAATCCTAAGTACCCTCCTCCTTCTCCTGTTAGCTTTATACCAAAACATTCACTATTTGGTTCAAGTTCGGTAGGGGGATCATAATCCTCTGTAGGTTTGCCTAAAGCTCTATAAAAAGCCTGCTTAACTTCATGCATAATCCTATGCTTTGAATAACCCGCATGCATTGGGTTAAGAAAAAACTTAACTTCCTCACCTACAATTTTTACACCCTGCATAATCTTTTTGCCAAGTCCAACAAGGAAAGATTGCGACTGACCTTTTTGTGTAGTTTTATTTATGATATTTTTTTCAGTTTCTTTTTCGTTTCCCATACATACCCCCAAGGTATTTAATCAATACTACATATAATATATAAACAAATCTTTAATATTATATCTATTATAAACTCAAATTACACCAATTTCAACTATTATTTATTAAAAAAGTCTTTACTTAAATGTCAATGAATTTTTTACAAGATCCTTACAACTTTAATGAACAAAATATATTTACAATCAGTACCCAGCATGATAAATTAAAGAAGTTTATTCCTCGATAGCTCAGTGGTAGAGCAGTTGGCTGTTAACCAATTGGTCGCTGGTTCGAATCCGGCTCGGGGAGCATTTTTCACAGGTTTCCGGCATTAAAGAGTTTCAGCATAAAAAAAGATATGAGAGTTGTTTTATGTATATTAGATGGGTGGGGAAATGGCATAGATAACGAATACAATGCTATCAATAATGTAAACCCGCCTTGTTGGCAATATATCAATGCTAATTATCCAAAATGTAGCTTATCAGCATCTGGCAGTGATGTGGGGTTGCCGGAAGGTCAAATGGGCAATTCAGAAGTTGGCCATATGAATATTGGCAGTGGCAGGGTGGTGATGCAAAGTCTGCAACGTATTAATCGAGAAATTGAAACAATAGAAAAT
>OGCD01000004.1_pt1 | contig 26746 bp, 25 predicted proteins | sample 1570121 | NCBI WGS metagenome assembly OGCD01 (sample SAMN03218062, study PRJEB24507) | insect metagenome | isolation source: haemolymph | host: Pentalonia nigronervosa | place: Madagascar | collected 2012-04-30
GTAGAGCTAATGCTCCATCACGATCTTGCACACCTGCACTATGCACATCAGCTGTGACTACAAGACCCAACGTATCCACTATAATATGGCGCTTCCTGCCTTTTATCTTCTTTCCAGCATCGTAACCTCTTGCCCCCCTTTGAGTCGTTTTTACTGATTGACTATCCTATTGATGGGGCTTCTTTCTTTCCCCTTACTTTTTTTACTAAAAAATCATGGATCTCTTGCCATTTTCCACTGTTTTTTAGTCGTGTATTCCAACTATTTCCATGGCGGAAAATCTCTAGGTATTTGCCTCCATTGGCAACCTGTTCTCATTACATACCTTACTGATTACTCTGGTACTATGCTTTCTTGGTCTACCTGTCTTTTTAGGCTCAAAATGTTGTTTCAAAATTTCCCATTCTTTGTCACTTATATCGCTTGGATACATCTTACCCCTCATCTTTTCTTACTTTGCAAATACTTTGCAGACACCTTCTAAGAACTTTTGACGGATATTATTGCAAAAACTACTGATGAACAAATTAAAAAATTGCAATAAAGTTCTTTTTCTACGAAATTTTCTTTGTTTCGCTTAAAACTTCATCTGCATGTCCGCTAACTTTTACATTCCGCCAAATTTTCACTATTTTGCCTTTTTTATCTATTAAAAAAGTAGCTCGTTCTATACCCATGTACTTTTTACCGAACATGCTTTTTTCTACCAATACACAATATTTTTTTAATATTTCAGTATTTTCATCAGAAACTAAATGAAACGGTAAAGAATATTTTGCCTTAAAATTAGCGTGGCACTTAACGCTGTCCTTTGACATGCCGATTATCACTGTATCAAGTGAAGAAAAATCATCAATGCGATCCCTAAAATCCTTAGCTTCCATAGTGCAGCCTGGAGTATCATCTTTAGGATAAAAATAAAGTACCACATTTTTCTTGTTAAAAAATTCACTCAGTGATAACTTTTCTCCAGAATCTGTTGGTAAAACAAAATCAGGTGCGTTGGTTAATTCCATATTACTCCTTTTCTTATAATATTCTTAAGTATTCCTATTAAATTCAAAAACATTCCTGACATGCTTTAATAATACTATTACATCCAATTTCCAATTGCTCATGGGAGGCTGCATAGGAAATTCTAATAAAATTTTCCATGCCAAACGCAACTCCTGGAACTACAGCAACCAAATGATCTGCAAGCAAGTATTCAGTAAAATCCAAGTCGTTATCTATTACCTTACCATTTTTTGTTTTTTTACCTAGCACGCCTTCACACGAAACGAACAAATAAAATGCACCCTGCGGTACTGATACGGATAACCCTGGAGCAGAATTTAGCTTTTCCACCATAAAATCTCTACGGTTTTTAAAAGTCTCTGTTCGCTCTTTTAAAAATCCATGATCACCATTTAGTGCTTCAGTTGCTGCAGCTTGTGCTATAGAGTTCGGATTAGATGTGCTTTGAGATTGTAGTGTAGAAATAGCTTTTACTATATCACTTTTACCGGCAACGTATCCTATTCTCCAGCCGGTCATTGCATAGGCTTTTGATACTCCGTTTACTATAAAAACTCTATCATAAAGTTTTGGCTCAACTTGAGCAATGGTAAAAAATTTCTCATCGTATATTATATGTTCATAAATGTCATCCGTAACGATATTTACATGCGAATGTTCAAGTAATACTTTAGATATATCACGTAACTCATTATGCGTATACACAGCACCTGCAGGGTTGTTTGGCGAATTGATTACTAACCATTTCGTTTTTTTAGTTATCTTACTTTTCAATAATTCTGGTGTAAGTTTAAAATTTTGCTTGCACTCGACTATAATTGGTACGCCACCAAAAAGATTTACCATATCAATGTATGAAACCCAATATGGAGCAGGGATAATGACCTCATCTCCTGGATTAATAGTTGCCATGAATAAATTAAATAATACCTGTTTAGCACCACTACCTACGCAGATTTGGTTAGGCTCATATTTAAGTTCATTATCTCTCTCTAATTTTTTTATTATCGCTTCTTTCAATTCACGTGTGCCATCAACCGCTGTATATTTTGTTTTGCCTTCATTTATTGCTTGTATCGCTGCATCCTTTATATGATCCGGAGTATCAAAATCTGGTTCTCCTGCAGCTAAAACACAGATTTCTTTTCCTTCACCTTTTAGTTTATTTGCTGCATCAGTAATAGCGATTGTAGGTGATGGTTTTATCAAAGACATTCTCTCTGCAAGGTGTGACATAATCTTACTTTAAGCTAAATTAAAATAATAAACTCTGTGTAACAATAATAAACTCTGTGTAACAAAAAAGCGAGAAGTTTTCTTATAAAATCCATGAGCAGCATTAAAATTCATTAGACCTCTTTTGCAACTGATGGCAATTTTGTTGACAACAAAACTGCTACCAGGTTTTGCAAGAGATTTACTCGTAGTACTTCTCAACCAACTTATTAAGCAACCTGATACCGAAACCTACTGCTCCTCTTGGGCAGATATCAGTGCCTTTCTCGTGCCACGCAGTGCCTGCGATATCTAAATGTGCCCAGCAAGTGTTATTTACAAAGCGTTGTAAGAATTGCGCAGCCATTATACTGTCACCACCTGAGCCTGCAGGAGCAATATTTTGTACATCAGCAATTGGCGAATCAATAATTTTGTCATATGTCTCATTCATTGGAAAACGCCATAATTTCTCGTTTGTTTCCTTTCCTGCGTCAATTAAACGCTCTGCCAACTCATCATTATTTGAAAAGAGACCAGCATATTCGTTATTACCAAGTGCAACGACAATGGCACCAGTTAAAGTTGCAAGGTCTATCATAAACTCTGGTGAAAACCTATCCTGTGTGTACCACAGGGCATCGGCAAGTATCAACCTTCCCTCTGCATCGGTATTTAACACTTCTATCGTTTGTCCGGACAGTGAAGTTACTACATCACTTGGCCTTTGGGCATTGCCATCAACTGCATTTTCTGCAAGCGCAACAACACCAATAGCATTCACTTTTGCTTTTCTTCCTGCCAAAGCACGCATTACACCGACCACAGCAGCAGAACCTGCCATGTCATATTTCATCGATTCCATACCACGTGAAGGCTTGAGTGATATTCCACCAGTATCAAACGTTATGCCTTTACCAACAAAAGCAACTGGCTTTTTCTCTTTAGCAGCTCCATTCCATTTGATGATTACTAACCTTGGCTCTTTGCTACTACCTTGAGCCACTCCAAGCAAAGCCCCCATATTCTCCATATGCTGTTTTTCCAGCACTTCAACTTCAAGACCTAATTTAGTGAATTCTTCTTTAATGCAGTTAGCATAAGATTCCGGGTATAGAATATTAGGTGGTTCAGTGATAAAAGAACGTGCAAGAAATATGCCCTCACCTTCTTGCTTTAGACATGCAAATAATTCTTCAGCTTGATCATTCTTTGTTAATACTATAATTTCCTCTACTTGTGAAACCTGCTCGTCCTGTTTAGTTTTATATTTGTCGAACTTAAAACTACGTAAAAGTGCACCGTATGCAATATTTGCTGTCACTTTTTCACTATCTTCAACTTGAACTTCAGCTTGCTTGATTTTTAACCTGCTTAATTCACAATGTATCTTGCCACCAATATTCAATGCTTTATTTTCATCCCACTCGTCTTTTTTACCAAGACCAACAACTATGAGATTTTTTTCTCCTGAGATAACCGGGAAAAACTCACCAAAGCTGCCATTAAACTCACTGATGTTATCTATAATTTTCTTATCTTCACCGTTGCTTATGGTTTGATCATTTTCAAACAAACCTACAACTGTGGTTTTAAAATTGGATGAAATTTTAGAAATTGCGATCTTCATTGTTTATAACTCCATACTTAATTAGAGTAATATTTACCAAATTAACTAAAAAATAACAAGTTTTTATTTTTTTTTAGATTTTTATTTTTTCTCAGAAAATTTACTATATCCACTTAAAGTAATATTAAATGTATAAGTTTTTATACCCTGATCATTATAAGAAAGTGGTGCTATCAGCAGGCTTGCCAAGCCGTTATCGAGAAAATCTTTTAGAATAGGATCAGAGCAGTTGCTATAATTATGGTCAGTAAAGAACATTTGGGTTGTGAACTCTGTAAAACCCGGATGTTGAACTAAAAATTTTACATGTGGTGCTCTATTACCGCTTTTACCAGGCATGACCGTAATAAAACTATAGTAACCTAGATTGTTTGTAATAAATCTCCCTGATCCAGCAAAATGTGGATCGGATTGAGAATTTCCATCATTACCGCAAGCATTTGCATGCCATATAGAAACTGCAGCATTCTGTATTGGCAAACAATTTATGTCAGTCACTCTACCCACTATATGTATTATTTCCCCAAATGCAGCACTGGGAGAACCAGGCTTCCTTCTTAAATTATTTGAATAGTTGAAATTTTTAGGTCTTGTGTTGAGGTTATATATTTCAGGAGTTTCAATGCAATTAAGTAAAATGGGATCGGCTGCAAGTAATGGTAAATTGTATATCATTGAGATCAGCAACACTAATAAAGTATTTTTCATATCTGTAACATTCCTAATTAGAATTATAGCAGCTTTTTTCTTCTGTTAAAGACAAGACTTTTCTCTAACTACATGCCTTTAAATTTCACTATAGAAACAAAAAAGAGCATAATAACAAGTGCCATCAGAAGAAAGAGTAAAAGATAATTTTTTTGTTTCTGCATAGTTAAAATAAATCAATAGAGCAAAAGATAGTGTTAGCAAATAAGGAAAATAAATAAGAAATTGAGTAAGAAAACATCTTTTTTTGTGAGTTGTAATTTTTAAATCTGAGAATAGATACAGCGTACCAAATAAAAATGCCGCCTTCAAAGATTGCTAAAATCAAGTAAAGCAGAGGCCTTTTTAAAAACAAAGCTGGAAGCAAGCTAATCGATACTAGTAATATGCTATAGATTAAAATATATTTCCTTGTTTTTTCTGGACCATAAACAATATTGAACATCGGTATAGACGCTTTAATATAATCTTCAGATCTATTTAAAGACAGTGCCCAAAAATGAGGAGGGGTCCACATAAAAATGATTAAAAATAGCACAAAACTTTCCCAACCTGCAGAATTAGTAACGGCCGCCCAACCAATCATAGGGGGAAAAGCTCCTGCTGCACCGCCGATCACGATGTTCTGTGGAGTACGTCTTTTTAACCAGATTGTATAGATAAAAACGTAAAATAAAATACTAACTGCAAGTAAAATAGCAGAAAAATAATTTATTGCTATTGCCATAATAAAAACTGACAATATTCCAAGAGTAACTCCAAATTCAAGGGCGCTGTTTGCAGCTACTCTACCTGAAGGTATGGGACGATTTTTTGTTCTTTCCATCAGCAAATCTATGTCCCTGTCGTACCACATATTGATAACACCTGCTGCACCAGAGCCAAGAGCAATGCACATCAAGGATATTAAAGCTAAGAGAGGGTGTATATTGCCAGGTGCAGCAACCATGCCCGCAGCCCCGGTAAATACTACAAGGTACATTATTCTTGGCTTCAATAAGTGCCAAAAATCTAATATTGTTGACTGACTATTCAATAAAGCACTTGTATACATATAATTTACTTTACGACTGGTGGTTTTTCAAAAGTGTGAAAAGGTGGTGGCGAGGATACAGTCCACTCTAAAGTATCTGCTCCCCAAGGGTTATCTCCAGCTTTTTTGCCTTTTATAAGGAGATGTACAACTATAAACACAAAAAACATTACTGAGAAAAATGATATGTATGACCCTATGGAAGAAACATAATTCCACGGAATGAATGCATCAGGATAGTCAGGTATACGCCTTGGCATGCCTGCTAACCCTAAGAAATGTTGAGGTAAAAAGGTAACGTTAGTGCCGATAAAAGTCAGCCAGAAATGTATCTGACCTAAGCATTCGTTATATTGTTTGCCTGACATCTTCCCGATCCAGTAATAAAATCCAGCAAATGCAGCAAATAGAGTAGCAAGTGACATAACGTAGTGAAAGTGAGCAACAACATAGTAAGTATCATGTAAAAGTTTATCTATACCACCATGAGAAAGGACTATACCGGTCACTCCTCCACCCATAAACATAAAAATAAAACCTAAAGCAAATAACATGGGAGTTTTTAATTCAATTGCACCTCCCCACATTGTAGCAATCCAGCTAAATACCTTAATTCCGGTGATAACACCGATGAACATTGTTGAAGCACTAAAAAATATTACAACTTCTGTGTCAAGCCCGACAGTGAACATGTGGTGAGCCCAAACTAAAAAGCCAAATGCAGCTATTCCTATCATTGCATAAACCATACCCATATAGCCGAATACTGGTCTATGGGAAAAAGTTGAAATAACCTGACTTATGATACCAAATGCAGGAAAAACAATGATATACACTTCCGGATGGCCAAAAAACCAGAACAAGTGCTGAAACAACACAGGATCCCCGCCACCTGCAGGATCGAAAAAAGAAGTGCCAGCATTACGGTCAGTGAGCAGCATAGTTATAGCGCCGGCAAGTACAGGTAAGGCAACAATCAACATGAATGCTGTCAATAAAATTGACCATACAAACAATGGCATTTTAGTTAATGACATACCTACTGCACGCATGTTAAATATAGTCACAATAAAATTAATTCCCCCCACAATTGACGATATACCGGCAACATGAAGGGCAAATATAGCGAGGTCAACGCCTGCACTTGGATGAGAAATAACTTGTGATAGAGGTGGATATAAAGTCCATCCTGTACCAGGCCCTTCACCGATGAATATTGAGATAATGAGTAAAATAAAAGACGATACTAGCAACCAAAAACTTAAATTATTCATACGAGGAAATGCCATATCAGGAGCGCCGATCATGAGAGGCACAAACCAATTACCAAATCCTCCCATTAAGGCTGGCATAATCATGAAAAACACCATTATCAATGCATGACCCGTTACCATGACGTTATATAATTGATAGTTATTATTCAGTATATTTATATGCATTAACTGAGTACGAATAATTACCGATAACAATCCACCAATTATTCCAGTTAATATAGAAAAAATAATATACAGTGTTCCTATATCTTTATGATTAGTAGAAAACAGCCAACGTTTTAACCCGCTTGGTGCGTCACTCATACTTATACTCCAATTTATACTCAAAATTTAATTTAACAACTTTTTATCTTCAACCCATTTGTTGAAATCTTCTTTGCTTACTGCTTCAACAACAATTGGCATAAACCCATGCCCTTGGCCACATAACTCATAACACTGTCCATAGTATATACCTGATTTTTTAATATTAAACCATGCTTCATTCAATCTTCCAGGTATTGCATCGATTTTTACTCCAAAAGCAGGAACCCCCCAACTGTGTATGACATCCCCTGCCGTGACTTGTAAACGTATATTAGTGTTCACAGGGACAATAACATGGTTATCGACAGAAAATAACCTCAAATCTTTTGCACCTAGATCTTTATCCCCTTTAATATAGCTATCAAATGATAAGCCTTTATGCTCTGGATATTGATAACTCCAGTACCACTGATGCCCAATGACTTTTAAAGTGAGCTCAGTTTTTGGGACATTATCTTGCATTTTAATCAATTTAATATTTTCAATGGTAAGTACAGCAACAACTATCATCGGCACAACAGTCCAGATAATCTCCAAAGTGATGTTATGGGTAACCTTACTTACGTTTGAAACTTTATTTTTACGAAAGCGAATCACAGCATAAACAAGCAGAAACCACACGAATAAAAGAATTGCAAACATTATAAACATAATGAAAGAGTGTGATTTAGTTGTAGTTTCCATTATCTCAGTTGCTGGCGATTGCAATCCAAATTGCCAAGCAGTGGGTGGAGAGGCAGTAGATATACTTGAGTAAAATATTATCAATAGTACAAATAACCTAAGCATGCTTTTATTTATCTCTAATAAATTCAATAATGTATTATAATATAACTTACTATGCAAATAGACTAGTAATAAATTAATAGTTTTTTAGCATTTAGTAGTTATAATAATACAATATTAGTATGGCGGAGGCATTTACTTTAGGCAAAATATTACAATATTTAAAGTTAAAAAAGCAATAATATATATTAAGTATTTACTTTAAATAAATTCTATTGTAAGTTTAATGGTGTCTGTTATTGCAATAACCCTCTAGCCTCACACCAAAAAGCAGTAACAGACACCATTAAACTTCACTAAAAGTGAAAGGTTGCCTATTAATTAATTATACTTTACAACCCATTAAATAACTTTTAATGCCTACAGTAATACCATATGCGAAATATAAGTATAGTGTTTTTTGAAATAAAATTTTCTTAGGCCTATATTCTTAATTAGACTAGCTTTCGATAATAATTTTGTTGTTCCTTACTATCATTATGAAGAGGTATGAAATTTGATTTGCATCACTTTTCTTGCAAATCACATACTTGTAAAGACAACTCACGTAAATGACTATTATCAACCTTAGAAGGAGCACCCATTAAAATGTCTTCACCTTGTTGATTCATTGGAAAGCAGATAACTTCACGAATGTTTGGTTCATCAGTAAGTAACATGACCATTCTATCGATTCCAGGTGCTATACCGCCGTGAGGAGGGACACCAAATCTAAATGCACGTACAAGTGCTCCAAACTTTGTGTCAACGTCCTCCTTGCTATAGCCTGCAATAGCAAAAGCTTTATACATTATATCCAATTTATTATTACGAATTGCACCACTCGATAATTCTATCCCATTGCAGACTAGATCATATTGATATGCAAGAATATCTAGTGGATTTTTTTCCTCCAAGTCCTTAAGGCCACCTTTTGGCATAGAAAATGGATTGTGAAAGAAATCAATCTTTTTATTTTTATCATCATAGACAAAATACGGAAAATCGACAATCCAACAGAACTTAAAAATATTGTCATCTATTAAACCTAATTCTGACCCTAAAAGAGTGCGAACTTTACCAGCAATTGCTGCTGCTTCATCTTCTATATCAGAAGCAAAAAACATACTGTCTCCAGGTTTTATGTTGGTTATCTCTTTTATTTGATTCAGTCTATTTTCATCAAGAAATTTGGCGATAGGTCCCTTTGCCGTACCATCTTCAGCAAAAGTGATATACCCAAGACCTTTAGCACCAAACTCTTTTTGCGCATGATCTATCTTTTTATCAAAAAAGCTTCGTGGCTCTGCTGCTGTTCCAGGTGCAGGAATTGCCCTTACCACCATACCACGCTCGATATTCTTCTTAAAAACATTAAACTCTGAGTCACGGAAAATATCGGTAACATCGCTGATTAACAGAGGATTACGCAGGTCTGGCTTATCAGAACCATATTTCAGCATAGTCTCTTTGTAGGTAATGTGAGGAAAATTTTTATCGATAGACTTATCAGAAAATTTAGCGAATACATCATATAAAACAGATTCAATAATCCGAAAGATATCTTCCTGAGTAATGAAGGACATTTCTAAATCCAACTGATAAAACTCTCCAGGAGAGCGGTCAGCTCTTGCATCTTCATCACGGAAACAAGGCGCAATTTGAAAATATTTATCAAATCCTGAAACCATGAGCAACTGCTTAAAAATTTGTGGAGCTTGCGGCAATGCGTAAAATTTACCAGGATTTAACCTACTTGGAACTAAATAATCACGCGCTCCTTCAGGCGATGAAGCAGTGAGTATTGGAGTTTGGATTTCTAAAAACCCCTGCTCTATCATAAGCTTGCGAAGTTCGGCAATAACCTGTGAGCGTAAAACAATATTGCTGCGGACTTTTTCACGTCTTAAATCAAGAAATCTATATTTAAATCTCATGTTTTCTGGGTATTCTTGCTCACCAGTAATGCTGGCTAATATACTTCTTTCCTCTTTTGCTATTTCTTCATCAGCACAAAACTCAATTTCTGATTCAACATGCAAGTCAAGCACTGAAACCTCGATTTCTCCGGTAGCTATAGAGCTATTTACCGTATCTTCAGTTCTCGCCTTTACTATCCCCTTGATAGTGATGACACTTTCCTGCTTTAAATTTGAGATTGTGCCAAAAAAATCTTTATCGTTATTAAATACTAGTTGAGTTACTCCATAAAAGTCACGCAGATCTACAAAAATTAAATTACCGTGATCGCGTTTGCGATATAACCAACCAGAAAGAGTGACTTCCTCTTCTACATTGCTTTTTCTTAATTCATTACATGTGTGAGTTCTGTAGTAGTTCATTTCAATTTTTTACAACCAAACTATAGATAAAAGTATAAAATATATTATCCTATATACAACTCTTTAATAAAAAGAGTATGCTATAATATAAAAAAGCTAAATACATGAATATATTGAGAAGTTTAAAAACTACAGAATCAGTTGCTGCCGGTCATCCAGATAAAGTAGCAGACCAAATTTCAGATTCTATACTTGATGCATACATTTCGGCTGATCCTTCATCACGAACTGCAATAGAGACCTTAGTCACTAAAAATAAGGTTATTGTAGCCGGTGAAGTGTGTGGTCCTAATATTCAAAATAGTGAAATTGAAGATATTGTGCGCAATACAATAAGAAATATCGGGTATGAGCATGATGGATTTCACTGGGAAAAAGTGAAAGTGGAAATATTGTTGCACGAGCAATCAAGTGACATTGCAATGGGCATCGTGAAAGATGATCAAGGTGCTGGCGATCAAGGCATAATGTATGGTTATGCAACCAAGGAGACCGAAAACTTAATGCCCGCACCTATTTTTTATGCGCATTTAATTCTCAAGAATATTTTGAGTGCAGTTAAGCTTGGTCCAGATGCAAAATCACAAATTACTTTGGCCTATGAAAATAACATTCCTGTTCGTGCTGAGAATATTGTTGTATCAATACAACATCTTGAAAATTTCACTCAAATCAAAGAAATAATTTATCCGCATGTTGTTTCATCAATCCCTGAAGGGTGGATGTGTTCAGAGGAAAATTTTCTGGTTAACCCTACCGGTAGGTTCGTTATTGGTGGTCCAGTTGGCGATTGTGGACTCACAGGCAGAAAAATTATGGTGGATACCTATGGTGGATATATTCCACATGGTGGTGGAGCTTTTTCTGGAAAAGATGCAACGAAAGTAGATAGATCTGCAGCTTATATGGCGAGATATTTAGCTAAAAATATTGTTTTTGCCGGCTTAGCAGAGCGTTGTCTTGTACAGCTTTCCTATGCAATTGGCGTATCAAAACCTACTTCGTTTTATATTGATACATTTGCTACAAACAAAGTAGATGAAGAAAAAATCAAAAAATTTATTGCAGACAATATAGATCTATCAACAAGAGGTATTATAGAGCGTTTATCCCTCAAACGTCCGATATATAAGCACACGTCTTATTATGGACATTTTGGTAGGGAAGCAACAGAAGATGGCTGTTTTTCCTGGGAAAAAACAGATTTATCTTATGATCTGCAGGGAATAACCGACAGACAAGAATTAGTTAACAAAAAAATTGATGCAGTTTAGAACAAGTTTTTTTAGTATATTTTTATGTTATGAAGTGGCTTGATATAGAAGATATAGTGGAAGCACTAGAAGAAAAATTTCCTGATGAGGATATAATGAGCATTAGATTTACTGAGCTGAAAAAAAAGGTTTTAAGCTTGAAAGATTTCGATGATGATGAAAAGCGCTGCAATGAAAAAATATTAGAAGCTATACAAGCAGCTTGGTTTGAAGAAAGATTGTAAAAGGAAGCCACCACTTACGATGGCTTATTTTCACCTTATACAAGGGTAGGTACTATTGCTGCTACAGATTCTATAGTTGCAGTGTGTTGTTGTGGCTCAGTGTCAATTTTCTCTACGCAAGTACTAATATCTGAAGTAGTTGCCTGTTTAGTAGTATTCCAATGGTCAAATCCTACATAGCTTGGAGTAGTACTATCATCTAACACTACAAAGCCCAAGTGAGCATTAGTCGTAGTCGAAGTTTGTTTAGACTTAAAAGGGCTCATAAAGAAATCTACGACACTTCCTAATATGTTTTTCGTTTTCTGAACAAGTCCAACTTTTTTGATTGGTGATACTGGAAGACCCATAGCTGCCCATTCCTCATCATCAAAATCTTTTGAAGAGCCTAAAGATATACCATCATCAGTTGAAATTGAAAGATTATCTTCATCTTCTTCTAGTAATGTGAAAAGTGTTGGATTAAAACTCACCTTTTTATTTGCACTTGGCGATACGTCTGTACCATTAGTAGATTTTGGTTGTTGTCCTACTAAATTAGTGTAGAACACTGATACACCTCGCACCTGAGCAGGTTGTATAGCGTTTTCTTTCTTATTATTTTTGCTATTAATCCAATTCCATAACCTCACCATTGGTACAGCAATTCTTATCATAAGGCTTTTTTTCTTGCTGCTACCTTCAACAATAGCGAGAGGAGTTATTACACCGCCTTTCCTTACTGCATTGCTTGTTATGCGTTTGTTAACATCATCAAAAAAACTCATTTCTTACTCCATTAATTAAATAATATAGTAAAATTATAAAGTATATTATTTGGTGTATAATATATAAATAATTCCTTTTAAAAGAGAAGTATCGCGTGTTAGTAGAAAATTAATATTTTAATACAACAAAGAATTTGATGCATGAAGATCTATTAGACTAATTTGATACTTAATGTAGTTGAAGAAAGATGATTGTAGTGCATAGCTGTGCAGTGACATAAGAAAAGCCACCATTATGGTGGCTTTTCTTTAAGTTTAATAACGTAAAATATAACCTTCTGTTTGTGTAACGTCAGGTTCTTTTACATCACCGTTAGGCTTATGACCTGAAACAGCTTTCACTCTATTACCTGAACACGTAATATACTCACAATCGTTAAATCTTATATGACTTGGTTCATTATTTTGATTCTTAGGTGCAACTTGCTTTTCAGGTGTAATTTTTTTAGACTTAAAATGGCGCACAAAGAAATCTTTGATACTCCTTAACATGTCTGCTAGTATATTACCTAAAGGTTTACGATTATTTAATTGTATGATACCTGAAGAGTCCATTGGCAGTGCCCAATCACGCTCCACACTAATCAAAATACTATTAATTGGCGGTTCGTTTTTAACCCTAAAAAGGTTCATAGAGAAATTTTTGATACTTCCTAACATGTCTGCCAGTTTATTACCTGAATGTTTTAACACGCCTGCCAATTTATTACCTAAAGGCCTATGACTACCTTCCATTAGAGGGTAGCCTTTAGGCCTAACAAGATTCGTAAAAAATCTTTCTAACATGTTTTTTATTTTCTGAAATTTTTTCCCTGATGGTGAATTTGTAGAACAATTCCCACCTAGCAATGGCATAACATCTGAATCAGAATAAATATTCTCTTCCTTTGCATTAGTTGAATTTGTAGGCTCCACCTTTACATTTTCAGATATAGATCCCCAACTCACCTTTCCATTCTTCCATACATACCTACATTGTAACTTTGCATGACTATTCTTTACATCAAAACCCATTTTTTACTCCACTATTAAAATAATACAATTAAATTATACACATATTATGTGTTATATAACATGCAAGTAACTCCTTTTTTAATAAAGAGCATCTTATGTTAACAAAAAATAAATCTTTAGCGCAGTCACTGTAAATAGTGGCTCACTTCAACTTAACAATAGGTAGATATTACTATAGTATCTCGCGCAACGTTAAGTTCCTTTACCTTACTGTTAGGCCTACTTTTTAGACTTTTAGCTTCGTCATTATCTGGAGAACTCATAGTTGAATGCGCAATAGCAGCACGCCAGTGCTCATTAGTCCTCAGTTCATAATCTGCTGATGCAACAGCAACTCTCCAGTGCTCATTAGCTTTCAGACCATAATCTGGTGCAACTTTTTTAGACTTAAAAAGGTTCGTAAAAAATCTTTCTAACATGTTTTTTATTCTCTTGATAAGCCCAACTTTTTTCTCTGACTGTGGAATTTTTGGAGTTTGATTATTTATAGTCTCATAAATATGTTCTCTTACATAATTTGCATTTTCATATATAGTCCACCCCCATACATACGAAACTTTTGGCCAATCATAATGTTTTTCTGCATTAGTTGAATTTGAAAGATTATTACTACCTTCCGTTGGTACTGGTGGAAGAGGCCTTATCACCATACCACCACGATTAATAACACCTATTAGCTTAGCATAAGTATGTTTTTCTGCATTAGTCAAAGGACCATTCTTACCTTGTGTTGGTAATGGCATAAAATTTAGCTCAGCATAAACAGGTTCTTCTGCATTTACATTTTGATACGTATGTTTTTCTTCCTTTACATTTATAATATTTTGATACAGACATTCTACACTTCCCTTTACATATGCAGGTCCTACCTTTACATTTACATTTTGATATATAGGTTCCCAACTCACATTTCCATTCTTCCATACATACCTACGTTGTACCTTTACATAACCAATCACTTTTTACTCCATTAATTAAACAATATAGTTAAATTATAAATATATTATGCGATATATGCCATATGAATAATTCTCTATTTTAATAAAGAGCATCTTGTGTTAATAAAAAATAAACCTTTAGCGCAGTGGTGCATAAATGAGATATGTTTATTGATACAATTAGATGAATTTGATACTTATATTATATTAGAGAAGTTAAATAGCAATGCACACGCCAGTTTTATTAAAAGAAATGTTATCGTTACTGTCACCACAAGACGGTGGTATATATATAGATGCAACATTTGGCGCTGGAGGATACAGTAAAGCGATATTAGATTCTGCCGATTGTAAGGTATATGCAATTGATAGAGATGCGATGGTTACTAAATTCTTCCAAGATCTCAATACCGAATATCCAAATAAAATAAAGTTATTTATTGACAAATTTAGTGATATAAAAAATCTACTCAATACTAAAGGTATAGATGGAGTAGTATTTGATATAGGAGTTTCATCTATGCAACTTGATAGTGAAGAACGAGGCTTCTCATTTATGCATAATGGACCACTTAATATGAGCATGGATAACTCTTCTCATATAAACGCTTCAACATTTGTTAATGCTTTACGAGAAGAAGAAATTGCCAATACCATATATAATTATGGTGGAGAACGTCATTCTCGCAGAGTTGCAAAGGCGATAGTAAATGCACGAAAGAAAAAACTCATCAAAACCACATTTGAGCTTGCAGAGATCGTCCGTTCTGTGGTGCCGCGCGGAAAAAGTAAAATTGATTCCGCAACTAGAACCTTCCAAGCAATAAGGATCTGGGTAAATGATGAGCTAGGTGAGTTGGAGAAGGGTATTAAGGCTGCATCTGAATTGTTAAATGAAAACGGTAAATTGATAGTTGTCTCTTTTCATTCTTTGGAAGACCGCATAGTAAAAAACTTTTTTAAAGATTTATGTGAACCAAGGCTTGTGAATGATAAGAAGTTTTCCCTGATAAATAAAAAAGTAATTAAAACAAGTGCAGACGAAGTAAATAAAAACCCGCGATCACGTTCAGCGAAGTTGAGAGCTGTACAAAGGTTAATATGAAAGTATTTTGTATTATATCTATAGTCATGTTTTTTCTTAGTGTTATGGGGTTATTCAAAGTAAAACTGCATGTTCAACAATTAGATAGGGAACTAATGAGAATAAAAAATGAGATTAATTTAGCACAAAGCGATCTCAAGGTTCTCCAGGCAGAGTGGAGCTATTTAAACAACCCAAAGAGACTTACATACCTTGCAACAAAATATTTGAGAAATAATTCTTTGATAGTAGTAAGTCAAATTAAACGCTTTACAGGATTTAAAGCAAATTAGTTAACTATTTAGCGACTCATTATCCGCAACTAGAACTGACTCATGTATCATTTCTGAAATGGTTGGATGAGGAAAAATTGTAGATCTTATATCAAGATCTGTACCTTCCAGATGTTTTACAAGAGCAAAATTGCTAATCAACTCCGTCACTTCTGCTCCTATCATATGAGCACCCACAAGCTCTCCGGTTTTTTTATCTATAATTGTTTTCACTAATCCCTCAGTTTCACTTAACGCTATGGATTTACCATTGAAGTGAGAATAAAACTTTCCTATTTTTACATCATAACCATGATTTTTTGCCTGCTCTTCAGTCAGGCCAATACTTGCTATTTGTGGATGTGAATAAGTACAATTTGGTATGCATTCCTTTTGTAATATATGAACATTCTTACCAGCTATTTTTTCTACACACATAACAGCTTCATGGCTTGCCTTGTGTGCCAAGCATGGAGGCCCAGCTACATCACCAATTGCATACACATTCGCTTCATCAGTTTCACACCAATCGTTAATTTCAATAAAGCCAGAGGAGTTTAATTTAATTTTTGTATTTTCTAAACCTATATTTTCAGTATTTGGTTGTATACCAACTGCAATAATAACTCTATCAAACTCCAGGCTTTTATTGCTACTAAACTGGACTTGCACAGAATCTTGCTTCTTAGTTAATGTTTTTATACTGCTGCTTGTATGTATTTTTATTCCCTGCTTAGTGAATATTTCTTTTGCTAAATTTGCAATTTCCCTGTCTTCTAGTGGTAAAATAGTATCTTTTATTTCTACAACTGTTACCTCAACACCCAAAGTGCTATAAAAACTTGCAAATTCTATGCCAATTGCACCAGAACCTATAATTAAAAGCGATTTTGGTAACTTATCTGGCAACATAGCGTGTTGTGCATTCCATATTAAATGTCCATCTGCTTCAATTCCTGGCAGATTTCGCGCTCTGACACCTGTGGCTAAAATAATATGCTTAGCAGAGATTTCCTGATCATCAACTTTGATAATATTACCACCTGCAAGCTTACCGAAACCTCTGTGAACTGCTATGTTATTTTTCTTCATCAAGTATTCCACGCCACTTGATAGCTTATCAACAACATTCCTTGAATATTTTATTATCGATTTTATGTCAAATTTTACGTCCTTCACTGTTATGCCAAACTCTTCTGATTTTTTAATTAGCCGATAAACTTCAGATGCTCTAAGCAGTGATTTTGTTGGGATACAACCCCAATTTAAGCATATACCACCTAGTTTTTTTTCTTTTTCAACAATTGCAGTTTTAAATCCAAGCTGCGCTGCTCTAATTGCTGCAATATAACCACCAGGCCCGCTACCAATTACTACGACATCATATTTATCCATTTCATATTTAGACAATAATATTATATATATATCAGAAGAAAGCCACGCTATCAATTAGATCTATGTGTAAGGTCTATTTTCTTGAAATGAATGCACTGTCAAACATGTAAACTGCAGAGGAAATTTCAGTGAAAAATCTTGCTAACATATCATCTTTAGATATATCACTTGAAGTTCCTGATTGGATAACTTTACCATTTCTTATCACGTAAATAAAATCTGCAACTTCCAATGCTTCTTGTGGATCATGAGTTACCATTAATACAGGAATGTTTTTCTTTTTAAAAAGTGACAGTATATATTGTCTTATTTGACGTTTCAGCAGTATATCTAGATTTGAGAATGGTTCATCAAGCAATACAATATCGGGATTTTGCGCTATTACTCTTGCTATTGCAACTAACTGTTGTTGCCCTCCAGATAAAACGCGAGGATATGCATTTTCATATTTTTCTATATTTAACAGCTTTAAAATCTCTAAAGCAGTATTGTATTTTTCTTTTTTAGTAAATTTTTTAATAGCAAAAATCACGTTCTCTATTACTGTTTTATGAGGAAATAATGCAGAATGTTGAAAAATTAATCCGATATTTCTCTCTTCTATAGCAACAGATGCTTTATTACTTGCAACTAATCTATCATTAATTACGATAGATCCAGATCCAGGATTTTCTATTCCTGCGATTAACTTCAGAATAGTTGACTTCCCACAACCAGAATGCCCAAGCAAACACACAACAGCTCCCTTTTTCACCTGTATGTTTATGTTGCTTAAAGCAAAGTCATCATAATTGTTGTAAGAATAACAAATATTGTTAATTAGCATTAATCCTTCAATTTAAACTGTGTTACTAAATATCATAACACTATACTGGGAAAATTTAGAAATGTTTTTTTATATCATGCCACAGCAATTTACTCAATTTTTGCTTTATAGGATGTCTCTGTTTGTCAGATTGAGTGTAAACTATTACGTCTTCCGTCAATTTGTATTTCATGTACTCTAGTATCAGCACTGCGTTCAAATGATTTATATGCAAGAACACCAAGTGTTAATACAGCAAATGTTAATGTTACAAATACTACCCCAAAAGCAATATCCCCTTTTGCAATACTCCGCACTGCCATCAAAGCAGTTGCTACAGTTGCACTAACTACCATTAGTTTAAAAAGTTGTCTTTTTTCTGCTTTCTCCAAGAGATGTCTTATACCATTCTCACAAGTCAAATTTCTTGGAATTTTACCATTTCCATCTTGCAACAAAGGATCCGCATATTTTTCTAATAGAGCCTTTACTACGTCTATATGACCATTTTGCACGGCCCCATGTAAAGGAGTTGCTCTATATTCATTATCTACAGCATCAACCCTTGCACCTTTTTCTAACAGAATCTTTACTATATCTACCTTACCACCTTCAGCAGCCCAATGTAAGGGAGTTGCTCCATCTTTATCTTGAGCATTAATATTTATACCTTTTTTTTCTAATAGAATCCTCACTGCATTTGTTTTACCACTGCCGGCAGCCCAATGTAAGGGAGTTGAGTCATCTTTATCTTTAGCATTAATATTTGCATTTCTTGCTGTTGATAGAACCTCTATTAAATCTGTATGCTCATTTCCAGCAGCCCAATGTAAAGAAAGTGCTTTATATTCATCTTTAGCATTAAGATTTATTTTTTCTAGCAGAATATGTAATATGTCTCCTGAGCCACAGTAAGCAGCAATGTGCAATAATGTGCACTTATTGTGAATATCTCCATTTTGAAATGGAAACGAGTAATTGACACTAAATCCGCTTTTCTTCCACCCTTCATATATATCTTGAGTTAATTTTTCTTTTATTCTATCAATTATACTTTGATAGCTTAAATTTTGAGCGGTACTTATGTCATTTAATATTTCTTGCCATTGTTCATAAAGCATAATCCCCCCTAAAATTAGTATTATATACTAAGGTAGTAATGTTTTTATTAAAGAAAATAACACCATTTCTATCTAGGTCCTGTAGATTCAAGCTATAGACTGGAAATTCAATAGATTTTTATAAAGTTTAATTCCTTATAGAAATTAATTTTAATAAAAAAAATAGTTGCAAATTTTTTATTTATAATATATAATATATTCATATTATGCATAACACCTCCACTTTAATGGCTTTTAGTATTAAAGCGGAGGCTTCTTGTATCTGACCACTAAAGTGTAAAGGTTTTTGCTTCTGTATTTTCCAATGAATCACCGTAAGTTACTGCCTTAAGGAAAAATTTCTTTCCTGGCGTTACTGCAAAAGACACAATTGAGTCATCAAGCAAGGTGAACTTTTCTCCCGCAACATGAGTATATTCTTCAGTGCCTTGCTGACCTCTTACAAGACCATTTAATTTATATTTATTTTTGCCTATCAATTCAACGCTCTTAAATTGTATCACTTCTCTTCCTATCAACGCCATTGCAGCATTGGGTAACTTACCAGAGTATAATACCACCACAAGTGCTTCTTTGGTAATTTCAACTACATGCCCACAAGTAGGTTCCTTATTTACACTTGCAATAGGCCTATAGTTTTCACCATCATCAGAAATAAAAAGTACTGCACCTTTCCAACCTTCCTCTTCACCAGTTAAACTAAAACTTGCACTATCGCCCTTAAGATGTGGTAAATATATGATTTCTATGTTAGTTTTGCCAATATGATAAGGAGAAGATTCCTTAACTATCAGAGACTTTGTGGCAGGAAAAGATAGCTTATATATAGTATGGTCATACCCTACCCCACTCACTTGGATGGACATACTTTCAAATTTTGTTTTCGTAATCCTTATCACATGTTTTTTCTCACCATACAAAATCGTCACTATATTACCAGGTGAAAGCCAGGCATACTTTATCGGTAATTTAAAATTATATATGTTTCTCTCTTGCCAGGATGAGTACAGCAAAATTTCAGCGATGTTTTGTGCTTGTCCTTCTTCCATAATTATCGGTATTTCAACTGCTGCTGCAGCACCTTTGCTTGGCAGTTCAGCATATTTTACATCAACCGAATAACTGAGATCGCGATTAAAATAAATAACGTTTACTTTACTGTTTAAATCTAGCTGACTAATATTTATGCACTGCATTTGCTTTAAGTTATGGTTGAAGACAACATCATCAACTGATATCTCAGCAGCAACTCCCCTACCCTTTTGCACAAATTTTAGTTTAAAGTCCTGTTGCACAACATCAAAAAAATAACAACTCTGCAGCATTTTTATAATTGAATGCACCGATTGTTGATCATTTATTACATATCCAGACAACAATCCTCTAATATCACTTACATCAAACTCATCTTTTTTTAATCCTATTTTTTGTAGTAAGTCCGATAAAACATCAGAAATATTAAGCAGTGAAATCTTTCCTTGAATCCAATGACCAGTTTGCCAGTTACGGCAATCAGCCCACATTTCACGTAAATTAGGGAAATAAGGAAACGGCCTTGCATCCCAGGTCCAGAGAAACATTTTTTCTACCATTTCTGAACTTTGCCATTTCTTTAGCGTTCCTTCGATGGCAATCTTTTGCGAGAGAAAATTCACTTCTTTATTGGAATAGCGCGGATATTGGCTCTCTTTACTGCTGTTATCAACAAATACATTTGGTTGATTAGTGCAGCCATTGACACTAGGAAAGCCATATTCAGTAAACCAAATTTTTTTCATTTTCGGTTGCCACTTACTTTTACTGCCATCCGGATTAATATGAGCTTCATTCCACCACTTTTCTATATTTTTCCATGCATATTTACTATCATCATATCTCATTTTTGCCGGTTCATTTTGTGAGTAGTCATAAAAATAATCATACCCTTCACCACTATTCCAACCATCGATTACATCTTGTGCAGAATAACCAAAATTTGGCTCAGGCCCATCAGTCAGTGGAAAATAAGCATCTAAACCAACAACATCTATATACTTTGATGACCATAACTCATCCATATAATACCACCCATCATATGAATGATATTCACTCCAATCTGCAGCATAAGTTACTGTTACTTCTCTTCCTAGATGGAGCTTCACTTGTTCTGCAAGTTTCACTAGCTCTAAAATTGCCGGATAGCGTCCTTCTTCGTCTTTTAGCTTAGTAAGTCCAACAAATTCAGAACCTATAATAAACCCTTCTACTTGCGTTTGTTTCGCTATATTAGAATAATGTTCTATGAACTTATTATATTGATTACTGAAGAAACCCTTCACACTATCCAGCGGCCCTGTTAATCTACCCCTCCATTCTTTGTTCTCGGTATCAAGTAGAAGCATAGGATACAGCATTACTTTATAACCTCTACGATGCAATTCTTGTATATATCTAATCAACGCTGCATCACTGACCGTGCCACCATACCTTGGATTTCCATCACCATCTTTTGCAATCAACTGCGCATCGCTTCTGCTGATATCCCCAACTCGCCAATCATCGGGTATCACTCGAGAATCACACAAAAATTCAACTGCAGGATATACTTTGCAGTCTTTGATGTTTAAATTATCTGCAAACCAATTCACCACTACTGATACCCACTCAACATTTGGTAGGTCTTCCTTTAGTTGGTTCAAAGAAAGCATAGCATCACTTTCTTTAGAATAATTGTTGTGATTTATCCTTTTTGCCGGTCCATAAGTAACATACTGACTACTGCTGATTTTTTCTTGTGCGATTTTTTTCTGCACTTTTGTATCATAAACATACTCTCCTGAACCTGGTATCATATTGATATTCCTAATGTTATCTGCTACTGAAAATTCCTCGGATTTTAGTACGGATTGCACTTCAAACGTAAATGTTGGAATACTATTATTATAGTCTGATAGAGGAAAATCTTTTATTACTATATAAGCTACTCCCCTATAAGCAGAAGTGCTACTTTCAATAGATAAAATAAACGGATCAGGATTTTGCTCTTCTGTACCATTATAAAAGGTGTAATCTATTTCATCAAAATTCAGTGATTTCGTATTTGCCCATATTCTATTTAGCTTTTTTACTTTACCTTTGCAGATGGCAATTGCTAAAGTAGCGTGATAATTATATGCAACATTTGTGTTATTATTTTTGCTATCAGTAATGACAGCTTCTTCTTTGATCGGTTGTGCCCAGATAATATTTCCTGCAACGCGAGCAGTACCATAAACAATCGGTATTACCCTACCATAAGTTGAAGTTTGCACTTGCAAATTTTGCAGTCTTGCTCCGTGCATTACTTTTTTCTCAGCATCATGATCAAACATTGCGCTATCTAGCTGCGAGCCAAGAAGAGCGCCGAGTTCAGAACCAATGACCTGACCAATTGGCCCAAAAACGCTGCCAAATTGACCAAAAATCGATGATAAAACTATTGTAGACATAATACCCCCAATTTCTTAGATTTAAAGTAAAAGTTGAAATAAATTTGAATTGAAATTCCGTAGGTTACAGGGAATAGTTAAAGTTTTTAATTAAGTAGTAATTGTGTTATAATTCTATTATAAACAATTCAAGATATTGCGGAAGTAAAAACTGGGGGACCAAATAAGAGAATTTTTAAAAAATACCCTCTTTCTATTTTGCATATTGTCTACTCCTCTGCGCAGCTTCTACTGTAGCTTCTGTAGCTAATGATTCTGTGGGACCATATTTAATCTTATGCATATCTTTATTATATTCATCAATATCTTCCTTGCTATTTAAAGTACCAATTCTACCCAAGTCATCTACAAGGTGTTCGAGCATAATATCATTTATTTTATCTGGCATAGATCTAAATGGATGACCACAACTTATAGTTAAATTTGAAGTATCAACTATAATGTCACCACGTGTTGTGTTAAAGTCATAGCAAGCTTCCATAAAGTTATACCTTTCATCATAAATATATGATGAGTCAAGAACATATGATCTATTGATGTGTATATCATGCTCATAATCCAATAAAGCCTTTAGTATGCTTTCAACATTACTCGTTTCACTACTATGTCTAGCACCAACCATAATTACTTCTTTATCACCGCTTGGCATATAAGATAAAATATCCTTAACAAATTGTATATCGCTCGCATGACCAGATATATGAGCTAATGCTGTTTTTTTAGTATCTTTATCTTGAATAATTAATGCAACACAACTCTGTACATTATGAGTGCCAATTTTCCCTCCAGTTATAAAAGCAACTCCTCCCTGTTCTACTCTATATACCTCCTTGTTCAGTTGACTTTTTTTAGTAAAAATAACTCCATTTTCTCCAATGATTTTTTTTGCTGGAATTTTTGAAAAACCCGTTTATGGTAAGGAATTTTTAATAAAGGTAAGAAGGAATTTCAAATTCAGTTTTTTCCTAAATTTGAAATAATAAAATTGTTATCAAATATTATTCCGCTACTTCGTTGTAAGTAAAATTGCCTTCAACGTACTGCACATCATCGTTATCTTCTAGCGCTTCAACCAAAGAATATACTTTATCAGCTAATTCTTTGTCACTAATTTGCATGAGATCTTTTGCTTGCCACGAAAGACGCGCAAGTTCCGGCTCGCCAAATTTTGCATAAAAAGCATCACGTATTTTACCGAAATCTTTCACTTCGCAAGTTATAATATACAATTCTTTTGAGCTACCCTCTTCAACGTTTAATACCTCTAACTCAACTCCATAATTAAACAAGTCATCGAAGCTTACTCCTGCCATTGAATAGACAATTAAACCGACATGATTATAGAGATAGCTCACACTTCCTGTTTCTCCTAAATTTCCGCCATTACGAGAGAAAATATAACGCACCTCAGAGGCGGTACGATTGCGATTATTTGTCAGAGCATGCACAATCAATGTCGTGCCTGAAGGTCCATAACCTTCATACTGTACTTCATCATAATTCTCTCCAGCAACATTACCAGTTGCATTTTTTATCGCTGTTTCTATTTTATCTTTCGGTAAATTTTCCTTGCGTGCAGCAAATATCGCAGACCGAAGACGCGGATTTAATTCAGGATCAGGTAACCCTGCTTTTGCAGCAACTGTGATCTCTTTAATGAGCTTCGTAAACTTTTGAGAGCGCTTAGCATCTTGAGCACCCTTACGATGTTTTATATTTGAAAATTGCGAATGACCAGCCATAGCTTTAATAATAGCTAAAATAACAAAAAATTAAAGTGAAATTTAAAGTTAAATTTAATGTAGCTTTAAAATATCTGATATAATAAATTAAACTATGAAATCTATATAATGAATGAAGTAATAACTTTTGGTTGTCGTCTTAATTTTTATGAAAGCGAATTAATCAAAGAAGCACTAAAAAAAGCAGAGAGAAAAAATGTTATTGTAGTGCATAGCTGTGCAGTGACAAATGAAGCAGAGCGTCAAGTCAAACAAAAAATACGTAAAATTCATAGAACCGACCCACATAAAGAAATCATTGTAGTTGGCTGTGCTGTCCAATTAGATCCTGAATCTTATGCCAGCATTCCTGGCGTCAGTAAAGTGTTGGGTAATCAAGAAAAATTGCAGGTTGAAAATTATTCGCTGCAGGGTAGCGATAAAATCAATGATCACAGCAATAAGTTAGAACACACCTTTCTTAATAATTTTCAAGATAAATCAAGAGCATTTATTGAAATTCAAAGTGGTTGCAATCATAGTTGCACATTTTGTTCAATCACTCAGGCAAGAGGAGATAATCGTTCTGTTGCAATAAACAATATTGTAGAGCAAGTAAGAATTTTTGTGGCAAATGGCTATCAAGAAGTAGTATTCACTGGAGTTGATATCACTGATTTTGGCACCGATTTGTTTGGCAAGCCGTCCCTTGGCTTCATGATTAAAAGAGCTTTGCAGGATGTACCTGAATTAAAGAGGCTGAGGCTTTCCTCTATCGATGTTGCTGAAGTTGACAACGAATTGCTGGATTTAATTACCAATGAGCCAAGATTAATGCCTCATTTACATTTAAGTTTGCAGTCTGGAAATAACTTGATACTAAAAAGGATGAAGCGTCGCCACAGCAGAGAACAAGCGATTGAGTTTTGTTGCAGAGTAAAAAACTTAAGGCCTAACATAACATTTGGTGCCGATATTATTGCTGGATTCCCGACAGAAACTGACGAGATGTTTCAAGATACAGTTAATCTGTTAAAAGAAATCAATATAGTTTATTTACATGCTTTTCCATACTCAGAGCGTAAAAATACACCAGCTGCAAAAATGCCACAGGTACCAGAGAATGTGCGTAAAGAGAGAGTAAAACACCTAAGAAAAATTAACAAGGAAATGATGAATGATTTTCTTCAATCGTTAGTAGGTACTAGACAAAGTATTTTAGTTGAGCACAATCAGATCGGTAGGGCAGAAAATTTTGCACTGGTAAAATTGAAATCGCAGCCAACAGTAAAAAGTATCGTACAAGCTGATATTGTAGAAGTAGACAATGACTATTTAATTGGCAATGTTTTTTCTTAATTTTTAATGAATTTATGTTAGCATTATATCATGAACTTTAAATTATTGGTTTATTTGTGACAATTAGACGATCTATTTCTTTATTTTTTACTATAATTTCATTCACCTGTTTTTTTCTTATCTACAGTGCAGATGCTCACACACCTTTTGAACAACCTATCTATGATGAGAGAAGCAGTACAAATCAGCACCTTTGGAGGGAACCCGAGCTGCAAAAAAAATCTACTGATGTTAATCTACAACTACAAGATAATAAAGTATACGGCTTTTACACTAGCATTGGTGGTGGTAGAGTGCTTTATGACAATTCAAAAGTATTTGTAGAAGGCATAAAAGCAATAGGAGAAAGGGTAAAAGATTTAGTTAAAGAAGATGGTTATTTGTCAGCGTTTATAAAAAGAATAATAGCTAAGGAAGTTGACGACATCAATCAATTTAAAGGTACTATTGATTTTCAATGGCTTGGTAGCTCATCTTTAGGTTACTATGTTAAAGAAAACGGTCGAGTTGATTTTGAAATTATGTACTCTCAAATCAATATTAAGAATAGTAGTGATACTCCTGTATTTGATAAATCCGCAAGTATATTGGCACTTTTGTTAAATTTGCATTACAACCCTACCATAAAAAACACAAAATTTGCTCCATATGTAGGTCTTGGTATAGGACCAACAATTTTTAGATTAAAAAAGTTTAGTAACTCATCACAAAACCCGATACCATTAAATGTCCCTTGGTTTGCGTATCAAGCAAAACTTGGCGTTGACTATTCTATTATTCCAGAAATGGACCTTTTTCTTGGCTACCGTTATTTTAGCATCCCTATACCTGTAGCAGATGATATAACCACTCATAGTATTGAGGTTGGGTTGCGATTTAATTTTTAATAGATCTTAGAAGATGTCTTGAAAAGAAAAGAAGAAGAGAGTACACTAAAGTAAGTAAAAACAGAGAGGGAACAATGTATCCAAGTGACATAAGTGACAAAGAATGGGAAATACTAGAGCCATACGTT
>OGCD01000005.1_pt1 | contig 23666 bp, 20 predicted proteins | sample 1570121 | NCBI WGS metagenome assembly OGCD01 (sample SAMN03218062, study PRJEB24507) | insect metagenome | isolation source: haemolymph | host: Pentalonia nigronervosa | place: Madagascar | collected 2012-04-30
TTTTAGGCGCATGAGCAAAGATTACGAACATTCTCCTCTTACCTCAAAAACCAATATTTTCTTTAATATGATTACCGTTATGCTTAATAAATTAGCTACTTAAATGATTTCAAGACATCTTCTAAGCTTTCAGAGAAATCAGTATTCGTAAAATCAAAATCAGAAAACATAATAAAACCTCCTATATTTTAATAGAAAAAGAGTACGAAGACTGCAACTGTGCAGTCTTTGTTGGTTTAACTTATATGTCATTAACCTCATCTGTTGGAATAATAACGATAATTATTGTTAGGAGGCATAAAAATCAAAGTGGTATTACCATCGGCTGCAGCTTCATAAGAAGAGAAAGAATCCATTCCTAAGCTTTCAGAGAAATCAGTACTCGTAAAATCAACATTTATAGGATCAATATCAGAAAACATAATAAAACCTCAAATTATTAATAACTATGTAATTTTATACTAAATTCATTAATTTTTTATTAAATTAGTTAATGAATATTAAGTAGTCAAATAATTAAATTAATAGAGTACAATATATCTTACAGTTTTATATTGTTAAGATAATGCAGCTAAATTTTAATATTTCATTCTTAGATCTATATTCTCGTGATGGATTGATTAAATTAGATCAGGTATTTTTACATTACATAAAATCACACAACGAAGATTTATTTTATTCATTAAGTGTGGCGAGAAAAGAAAAAGTTAGCGATAGTCAATTAATAATAGATCTCTCATATTTACTTGATGAATTTGTTGCCAAGCTTTTCAGCGTTGCAAGAGAAGTAGAGCAGTTACAGAAAAAACATGGTGATTTTGCCATCATATATAAGTGTAAAAGGCTATTTGTACAACGCTATGCATTGAAGAAATACACAGATGTAGTAATAGATATTGACTATGTTACAGATAAACTAGGTCGTTTTTTTGCTTCAGACAAGAAATTTGCTGAGCAGGTTATGTATTGGTTTGAAAATAAGGAAAAATATGAGGATGAAGTGGAACTTGCAGCACAATATGCGGCATGGAGGGTAAAAAATAAAGGAAGCATATTGTTTAGTGTGCATAAGAAAATTGACCATGAAAATCTTGTATCATTTTCTAAAAAAGAGATTGATGAAGTTGAAGTATTGTATTCAGAGGAGATAAAAGGACGCTATGGTTTTGATCTCACAAGTGAGAAGACTAGTTTAGATAAAGCATTAGATAATGTTAACTACTGCATATTTTGTCACAAGCAAAATAAAGATAGTTGTGCAAAAGGACTTAGTAATAATAATACTTTTAAAAAATCTCCACTTGCAGTGGAATTACATGGCTGCCCTCTGGAACAAAAAATATCAGAGATGAATATGGTAAAAAGTGAAGGGTATAGTATTGCAGGTCTTGCAATTGTGATGATAGATAATCCTCTATGTGCTGCAACAGGCAACAGAATATGCAATGACTGCATGAACTCGTGCATATATCAAAGACAAGAACCTGTAAACGTGCCAATGATTGAAACTAAAATCTTGGATGACGTGCTTGGGTTACCATATGGGTTTGAAATATATTCCCTGTTTAGTCGTTGGAATCCTTTGAATTTTCAACGTCCATTGCCAAAAGAAAACACAGGCAAAAGTGTTTTAGTGGTTGGTCTTGGGCCTGCAGGTTTTAATTTAGCATATCACTTACTGAACGATGGGCATAATGTTGTTGCTATTGATGGATTGAAAATTGAGCCGTTGATTGATGATTGTCAACCTATTAAAGAGTTTAAGTATGAAAAATTGAGTGAACGCATAGCTGATGGATTTGGTGGAGTTGCGGAATATGGCATTACTTCTAGATGGGACAAAAATTACTTGAAAATAATTAGATTATTACTGCAAAGATGTAAAAATTTTGCCCTTTATGGAGGCATTCGTTTTGGTGGTACAATCACTGTCAATGATGCATTTGATCTAGGATTTGATCATGTTGCTTTAGCACTTGGTTCAGGTAAGCCGCGAATGATAAAAATAAAGAACATGCTGGCTAATATGGCATCAGACTTCTTGATGTCATTGCAACTAACTGGTGCCTTAAGATCCGATTCTATAGCAAACCTGCAAGTCCGCATGCCTGTGGTGGTTATAGGTGCAGGGCTCACTGCAATTGATACGGCAACAGAGGCACTAGCGTATTATCCAGTGCAGGTAGAAAAATTTTTGTTGCGGTATGAAATATTGATTGATAAATATGGCAAAGATTACATTGAAAAAAATTGGACAGATGAGGAACGTGAAATTGCAGGTGAGTTCATATCACATGCAAAGTTAATTAGGGAAATAGCAAAAGAAGAGGGAAGGGAGCGGAAAACAGTGAAGTTAATGCAAAACTTGGGAGGAGTTAAGGTTGTATATAGGAAAGAGTTAAGGGATTCGCCAGGCTATCGACTAAATAGTGAAGAGGTACAAAATGCGTTGTCAGAAGGAGTGTATTTTATTGAAAATCTAGAACCAATTGAAATTGTTGCAGATAAATATAATAATGCTGAGTACTTAAAGCTGGTAAACAAAAAATCTGGTGAAATAAAACATATCAAAGCGCGTTCCATTTTTATAGCAGCAGGTACTGAACCAAATACAGTCATTGCAACTGAAGATAGGGAACACTTTAAATTAAAGGATGGGTACTTTACGCATCTAGATTCATCAGGAAAAGAAGTGGAGCAAATATTCTCTCCTAAAATGCAGAATAAAGATAGGATATTAGCTTACAAGCAGGGCCATAAGGCAATCAGTTTTTTCGGTGACATGCATCCATCGTATAGCGGTAGTGTTGTCAAAGCCATGGCAAGCGCTAAGAATGGATACCCTATTATTTCTCAGCTTTTGAGTGACATAAGTGATAAAAAGACAAAAAGTAGTGAGGAATTTTTTGCTGAAATTAAAGAGCAACTCACTGCAAAAGTTATACAAGTGCAATATTTAACTGACACAGTGGTGGAAATAGTGATTAAAGCACCACTTGCTGCCAAAAATTTTCAACCTGGACAATTTTTCAGACTGCAGAATTTTGAAGTTAACAGTGAAAGAAATAATAATACACAACTTGCTATGGAGGGCATAGCTGTTACTGGTACTGAAGTAGATAAAGAAAAAGGCATAATCTCTACTATTGTCCTTGAAACTGGAGGTTCTACTAATTTGTGCAAATTCTTAAAAGAAGGTGAGTTAATAATTCTTATGGGTCCGACGGGCAGTCCAACTGAGATTTAACTTCAGTCAACATGTTTGCATACTGTTCAGCTTCTGAGTTAAGACCAAGGGCTGAATGAGCTGTTACTAAATAGTTAAGAGATTGAGATAAATAACTAGAATTTTTATCATTTATTACATTTTGAAAACGCTTTATTGCTGCCAGATATTCGCCACGTCTAAAATAGAATTTTCCTATGGCATACTCTTTTTCTGTTATATGTTTTGTAACTAGTTTTATTTTTTCTTTTACATCACCTACATATTCACTTTGTGGAAAGAGATTAGTATATTCTACAGCCAGTTCTAGAGTTTTGTGAGCAGTTTGCTGGCCAAGCTGTACCTTACCTATTTGCATATAGTAGGATAATATTCTCAAGTAATATGTATACGATAGGTCAGCACTGTTGGGATAAATATATATATATTCATCCATGCTGTTTGCAGCACTACTATAATCACCCATGTTATAGCTAGATATGCCAGATAGCAATTTTGCTTGCATTGCCCAATAGGAAAGGGGATATAAGTCTTCAATCTTGTGTAGAACTCTAATAGCTTGCTTATATTTTTCTTTGTTAAAAAGCTCAACTGCTTCTTCGTACAGTTCAGTCTCGCTTTTTTGAGTGGAATTTGCGTGTAATTGTACAGATAGACAAATCAATAAGATAAAACATATAATTCTATGCATAGACTGTGTAAGACAAAATAAAGTATAGACTTAAATGTTATCTAAATAAATAAATTTTTACTACCACACACTTTACTGCAGTCAGTATCATACATTTTACTCATAGGGTTAAGTGTAGCAATACTGCCAAATACCAGCGCAGATGCAAAAGCTATGCTAATTATAGCTAGTGTAGGCAGTGTAGTAAAATATGTAAGCATTGATGTGGTAATAATGGCAGCAGCAGAAGCTACAAGTATTACTGTTTTATATGTTCTTTTAGTGTTTTTTGTTTTATCATGAAAAGGTTGTATCTGTGCTTCTCCTTTTTCTTTATTAGGCTTTGGTGGAAATTCTGTTTTCGTCACTCTTCTTAAAGGGTGCTGATCTGTGTTTATTGCTTCATTATGAGTAGATTGTGTCTGTACTTCTTTAACTTCATGAGAAATTAATGGAAATTCTGTTCTCGTCACTTTTCTTAACTGTATCAAAGGAGGCTTTTTCGTTTCATCATGAAAAGGTTGTGTCTGTGCTTCTCCTTTATCTTCATGAGAAATTAATGGAAATTTTATTATTATCACTTTTCTCGAGGGTGGCTTTTTTGTTTCATCATGAATAGTAGGGTTTTTCTCTTCAGTTGAGGTGCTTTCATTATTTTCATTTGCTGGTAGTGAATCATCATAATGTCTATTACTATTAACTGTAGGTTGCTCATCAAAAGGGTCTTTATCCTCACTTGCAGTAGTAGCTTCTTTAGTACTTATACCTTCTAACGAGTTATCTGCTGATAATGCATACTCATCCGTAATAGTTTCTTCATTTGTATCTTTTTTGTCTGTGATCTCAGGCAATGCTTTTTCTTGCATCATGAAGTGCGCTAGCGTTTGGTCCTTATGTATTAAAGCATAGGACAAAGGAGTACATTCTTTTTTATCCAATGCATTAATATCTATCCCATGTTGTAAAAGCGCTTTTACTATTAACGTGTTATCATTTTTTAATGTGTTATGATTTTTAGCAGCATAATGCAGAGCATTCATACCTTTTTTGTCTTGTATATGAAGGTTGTTGTCTGTCAGGCTTAAAATTGTTTTTGCTACTTCAGTAAGGTTTGATTGTACAGCTAAAAGCAATGGTGTAATGTTATAGTTATACTCCTTATTATTATGTATTACTTCCAATAAAGTATTGTCTTCAAAACTAATATTATATTCTTTTTTTAACTTTTCTTTGCTTTCTTTATCTATTTTATAATTTCCATTTTTTAATTGACCATTTATTTCTTTTAACTTTTTTCTCAAATTAGAAATATATTCTGTATTACCACCCTTGTTTGCATCCTTATCTTGACCCATTTCCACAGGTTTTTCTATTACTTGATTTGTTTGTACTGTCCCATGATTCTCCTTATCCATTTCAACTGAATTCACGGGTTCTTTTTTTGTTTTCTTTGAACCATTAGTAAAACCTTGTAATATGTTTGGAAATTTCCACTTTTTTTTTATTTTCCTATTCTCTTTACCTGTAACATTTTGGTTTGTTGGAGTCATAGATTCTTTTGTTATTTGATTTATTTGTTTTGAATCAATTTCTATAGTCATTGCAATAAAATCCTCCATATCTAACTTAGATGTAATTATGCATGCTTTAGTAAAGAAATAGTAAAGAGTAACTAACTTTATTAATTATTTAGATATTATATCCAATTATTTCTTTCTTGATCTAGCCTGCCTTCTAATATAGCTTGCCTTATCGCTTCCATTAACTTATTCATAAAAAAGACATTGTGAATAGTAACCAATGTATAAGCTAATAGTTCTCTTGCTTTTAATAAGTGATGTATATAAGCTCTTGAGTATCTTTGGCAAGTAAAACATGAACAATCGCTTTCAATTGGATTTTCATCTAGCTCAAATTGTTGATTTCGTAAGTTAATATGCTCTTTGCATTGTGAAGAGAGAGAATTTCTATTCTTTATCTTGACTAACGCTCCGCCATGCCTTGCTAAACGAGTTGGATGAACGCAATCAAACGTATCAATTCCTAAGTTTACGCCATGAAAGATGTCCACAATTCCACCAATTCCCAGCAGATGAGTAGGTCTATCTTTTTTCAAGTGTTCTATGGTAAAAGAAACTACGTCATACATCTGCTGTTTACTCTGACCGAGTGATCCACCTATCGCTTGACCGAAAAATGGTAGGCTATTGATGAAGTCACAACTTTCTCTACGCAGATCCTGATATATTCCTCCCTGACTAATGCCATATAGAGCTTGTTTGCTACAGTTACTTTTTTCAAGTTCAGTTAAACAGCGTTCAGCCCATTTGTGGCTCATGAGCATTGACTTTTCAGTATATTCTTTACTGACATGAAAAGGAGTGCATTCATCTAGCACTACAATTAAATCTGCTCCCAATTTTTGCTGAATTTGTATAGATTTTTCAGGTGTTAAGCAGTAAATTTTGCCATTAATATATGAACGGAAAATTGCCCCATCTTCATTAATTTTTATCAATGTTTTTTGCTTGCTTCTTATTCCTTTTATTTCATCTGAAACTGATCCATGGCCTAGACTAAATATCTGATATCCACCTGAATCAGTTAACATTGGTTTATTCCAGCCCATCATTTTATGCAGGCCACCGAGTTTGGCAACAGTATCCTCACCCGGTTGAAGCATTAAGTGATAAGTATTAGAAAGTATTATTTGAGTGCCCGCTTCGTTGATTCTTTCTATATCTGCAGCTTTAATGGCAGCTTTTGTTGCACAAAATATAAAAGCTGGTGTTTCTATATCACCATGTGGAGTTTTAATTGTTCCTACTCTTGCGGAACCAGATTGCTTATGTACTGAAAATGCAAAACATTTCTCATCATAAATCGGTTGCGAAAGAGATCCATTAGCTATCTTATGGGTACTACTCATTGGAAAGCTTTGTTATGATCTCTTCCACTTTTTCAGGAGTAAGATTTTCATAGAAATCGTTATTGATTTGCACTACAGGAGCATTGACACATGTACCAAGGCATTCAACTTCTGTGAGAGTAAATAGATTATCCTTAGTTGTTCCACCAATATCAATTCCTAGCTTGTTTTTAAAGGCATTTAGAATTTCTTCACTATTACACAGCCAACAAGGTGTAGTTCTGCAGACTTGTATTAAATACTTACCCACTGGATTCATGTTATACATAGTATAAAAATTTGCTACTTCATATACACGCATGTGTGGAACGTTCAGTAAATCAGCAACGTAACGCATGGCAAGTTCCGGTATCCACCCGACCTGCTCTTGGACCAGGTATAGTAATTGCATAACGGCACCGCCCTCTTTACCTTTTGGGTACATTTTCATAAATCCTTTTGCTTTTTTTAGGTTTATTGATGTAAAACTAAATTGATCTTCTTTTTCTGCCATCTAAATATATTCTTATAAACTTCAGCAATTATACTAATAAAACAAGTAACTGCAACCTTTACTTGATCCAAATATATCATTGCCGCGAACCACATTTAGTAATATAATTACGAATTAGGTAAGTACTATTCAGTCATGCTAAATCTTACTATTGTTTTAATAGCTATCGTTATATCTTCTATTTTTACATTATCATTTTTTGTTATAAAAAGAATATCTGGATCAACGAGAGTAATGAAGTCCTTCAGAAAAATCGTTAAGCAAATCAATGCATTAGAGCCAGAGATTCAAAATTTATCAGATCAAGATTTGTTGAATAAAACTCAAGAATTTAAGCAAAGGCTGCAAGACGGAGAAACATTAAACGACATTCTTGTGCCGGCGTTTGCTGTTGTGCGTGAGGCATCTAGAAGATTTCTTAATATGAGACATTTTGATGTTCAACTTATTGGCGGCATGGTACTTCATAATGGTATGATAGCAGAAATGAAAACAGGGGAGGGGAAAACACTCGTTGCAACCTTAGCTGCATACCTTAACTCTTTGGATGGCAAAGGAGTGCACGTAGTTACTGTCAACGATTACCTTGCAAAGCGAGATACAGAATGGATGAGCAAACTATATAATTCTTTGGGTGTGTCGGTTGCGTTTATTACCAACAATTTAACAGATGAAGAAAGAAAGGAAGCTTATAGTGCTGATATCGTATATTCAACAAACAACGAACTAGCTTTTGACTACCTGCGAGATAATATGAAATTTTCTCAAAGTGATATGGTGCAAAGAAACTTTAATTATGCAATAGTAGATGAAGTGGACTCCATTTTAATTGATGAAGCCCGTACTCCGCTGATTATTTCTGGTCAAATTGAGGAAGATAATCAGATATATAAATATATTGATAAAATAGTCACTAAGTTAGGGGCTGATGACTATGAACTAGATGAAAAGAATAGAACAGTGTTTTTAACTGAAGATGGCATTTCGCGTGTGGAAGAATTGTTAAAGTCATATAACCTCGTTGCCGGAAATTCTTCACTTTACGACACTAATAACATGATAATGACTCACTATATAGATCAGGCATTACGTGCGCACAAACTGTTTACAATTGATAAAGATTATATTGTAAAAGAAGGTAAAGTAATAATTATCGATGAATTCACTGGACGGATGATGGAGGGTAGAAGATATTCTGACGGTCTTCATCAGGCACTTGAAGCGAAGGAAAATCTTGAAATTCAGTATGAAAATCAAACTTTAGCTTCAGTAACGTTTCAAAATTACTTTCGTATGTATAACAAACTTTCCGGTATGACTGGAACAGCTGCAACAGAAGCAGAAGAGTTTCGTGATATATATAGATTAAATGTAGTGAAAATCCCAACCAATGTACTTGTACAGCGATTGGATATGAATGATGAAATTTATGGTACAGAAAAAGAAAAATATAATTCTGTATTGAAATTTATAAAAGAGTGTCACGAACGCCTGCAGCCGGTACTTGTTGGCACAGTAAGCATTGAAAAGTCAGAAGAACTTTCTGAACTTTTACACCGTCATTCCCTAAGACATTCGGTTTTAAATGCTCGTTATCATGAACAAGAAGCTTACATAATTGCACAAGCGGGAATGCCGGGTAATATTACTATTGCAACCAATATGGCAGGGCGAGGCACTGATATACAGCTTGGTGGCAATGCTGAAATGATTGCAAAAATAGAACTTGGTAAAATAAAAGATGAAGACAAAAAAAAGAAGAAACATCAAGAAATAGTTGAGAGAGTGCAAAATGATAAAGAAATAGCAATAAAAGCTGGTGGTTTGTGTGTTATTGGCACCGAAAGACATGAGAGTAGAAGGATAGATGATCAATTGCGTGGACGTTCTGGTAGACAAGGTGACCCTGGACTTTCTAAGTTTTTCTTATCACTTGAGGATGATTTACTAAGAATATTCGGTTCAGACAGAATGAGAAGCTTTTTACAGAGGGTAGGGTTGAAAGATGATGAAGCTATTCATCATCCGTGGATTAATAAAGCTCTAGAAAAAGCACAGAAAAAAGTTGAGGCTAGGAATTATGATGTGCGCAAATCTTTACTTAAGTTTGATGATGTAATTAATAATCAACGTAAAGTTATTTTCGAACAGAGAAATCATATCTTAGGTAATGAAGTTAATGATTTACTTGAAGTATATAGTGAAGTGAATGAAGGTATAATAGAAAATGTGGTGCAGGATAGCTATTATGAGGATCATGTTGAAAGTATAATAAGTGAGTTTCATAAGAGGTATGGCATTACGTTTGATCAAGAATCTCTCACAAAACTTTTGAATAAACAAGATGCTTTAAGCTATATAAATGATAAGGTACAAGAGTTTTTTGCCGAAAAGAAGAAGTATTTTAATAGTCAAAACATTACTGATCTGTGGAATACAATAGTAAAACAAGTGATGATAATGACCCTTGATTATTTGTGGCGAGAGCACCTTTCAACCTTAGAGAGTTTAAGGCAGAGCATAGGTTTACGTGCCATGGGACAGAAGGATCCACTAAATGAATTTAAACGCGAAGCTTTTTTAATGTTTGAGTCAATGCTTGAAAAGTGGAAGGAACTTACTACCCATCGTCTAGCACACTTTAAACTAGCAGATAATTATGAGATGAATAACAGGTTACGCTCTACACAGAGTGATAACTTTCCTAAGGTGTCAAGAAACGACAAATGCCCCTGTAACTCAGGGAAAAAATATAAGCATTGTCATGGTGCAGTTGTTACAACAAATTAATAACTGAGTTTACAAAGGGGTAATATAAGCTGAGAAACAAGCTTTAATGTTATTCTTTTAATATGGATGATACTTCCTTTGAGCAAGAAATCACTTTGTTGAGCATATAATTTTCGTGATTTTTATCTATTTTAGATAATTCATATAAGTAATTTACCATTATTCCAGCGGATTGCTTAATGCCTTTTTCGGAAGTATCTGCCATCCAATTTAGTTGCTTTATCGATGCACCATTACTCAAATGAAAGTGTGCTACTGGATCACCATTAGCCTTTAGTAAATAGTATGTGCATAGCTTAAGTAAGCATTGCTTGATCTCATTTGTATTAATTTGCAATTGTTCTATGCTTTGTAAAATTTCTACACTAGTTTGTTCTATATGTAATTTATTCAATAACGTAGCATCTTGATTTAAATTTTCTTTTAGCCATTTTGTAAATCCTGGTATTGGCGAGAGAGTTGCATATTTCTTTATGCTTTTAAACTCTTTTGATAGTTTTTCTACGACCCTTTTTATTAAAAAATTACCAAGACTAATGCCAGATAATCCCTTTTGAGTGTTCGATATTGAATAAAATATGGCTATACTTGCATCATTGGGATTATTTGAAGGTACTGACTCATCTAAAAGATGTTGAATACTGTTGGCAATTTCATTAACTAATGCAACTTCTACAAAAATTAAGGGTTCGGTTGGTATTTTGTAATGAAAAAAAGCAAAACAAAGACGATCATGATCCAATCTATTTTTCAAGTCGGTCCAAGAAGAAATTTTATGTACCGCCTCATACTTTATTAACCTTTCTAATAATGATGCAGGTGAATCCCAGGTTATTTGATGCAGATCTAATAAATCGACATCAAACCAAGTGCATAATATATTTTTTAGTTCCTTTTCCAACGGATTTAAAGTTTTATATTGATTTTTTAGCCTCAGCACATCAGAACGCATATCAACAATGAACTTCAGGCCATTTGGTAAAGAGATAAATTGCTTTAATATTTTGGAACGCGGTGATTCAAGAGTTTTAATCAGATCTTGTTCAAATTTGTAAGTTAATTCAGGATCTTGATTTTTCTTATACTCTTCAATTTTGTCATCTATTTCTTCTTTATTTGAGTTAAATTCTTCTGCTAAAGTTTGGAGAAATTTAATTTTACCATTTTCTGATAAACTTAAATATAAGTTACCGAGAGACACAGTATTTTTTCGTGCTGAAACTTCACCACCTGTAGGATTTAAACACTCAGTCATCTTTGCAATGAGAGTGTTGATATCTTGGCTATTGCTTAAATCTGGACTAATGCTACCAGTCCACGACCTCACAGCATCTGCTACCCCAGAAAATATCTTAAAAAAGCTTTTTACCACTTTTTTATCTTCAACTTTTACTATATCAGTGCCCATAGATACCTTCTATTATAAACCTATTTTGCACCAAAGGAAGGAAATTTTCAACCTAGATTAATTATCTAAACTAAGTGTTGGCTGTGCATCTTGTTCAGAGATTAAAGCAATCAATAAGTTATTTATTAATTGAACTTTTTGATTTTCATCAAATTTCACCCCTTTACTTTTGCTAAAATGAGCTATTACTTCTTCAATAATCCCTATTGCATTTTGTACTATGAGCCTTCTTGCGGAAGTGATGGCATGTGCTTGTTGGCGTCTCAACATTGCTTGTGCAATTTCTGACGAATATGCTAAGTGTGATATTCTTGCTTCTATAATATTAATACCAGCCATTTCTAGTCTATTCTGCAGCAGTGACTGTAATTCGCTTGCAATTTGGTCTGAATTCTTGCGTAAAGACTCTCCATCATCTTCACTGTCGTATGGATAATTGCTTGCCAATTCCCTGATTACAGATTCGCTTTGTACAGCAACGAATTCTTCGTAATTATTAACATTATAATATGCCTTTGCTGGACTATCAACTCTCCAGACAATTACCACTGAAATTTCAATGGGGCTACCATTTGCATCATTAACTTTGATTTTTTCTGTATTAATATTTTGAAACTTCAAAGAAACAATATGTTTATTTGCAAACGGAATTGTAATCAATACTCCTGATTTAAAATAAGTACCGATATAGTAGCCTAAAAATTCTATAACTCTTGCTTCATTAGGGTTATTAATGAAAAATCCTGTAATAACAAAAGATGCTGCAAAACCAAAAATGATAACCACCATTATGAATAACGGGTACTCGATAATGTTTTGGTATGTCACGCAGGAGATGAATAACAATATAGTTATTCCTAATATTATTAGAGAAAACAAACTTGAGTGATTTAGCTTCTTGTCATTTATTATACCATTTTCCATACTGTGTTTAAGTTTTTGCATCAACTCTATTATTGATTACTTTATCCATTTTATCAATAAATAATTTAAATTTTGTTAACTCATGATCGGACAATTTTATCTCTATTTTACGCTCTAGTACGAGTGGATCAATGTGTTTACTACGATGTATGACTTCATAGTGCAAATGAGGTCCGGTTGCATTACCTGTGCTACCAACATAAGCAACAACTTGCCCTTGTTTGACTTTAGAACCTAATTTTAGATTGTTGTTAAATTTGCTGATGTGTGCATAACAAGTTGCATAGTCATCTTTGTGTTTTATTCTTATATACTTACCATAACCACCATTATTCCCTATATAATCTATAGTGCCATCTGCAGTAGCGTATATAGGAGTGCCAAATTTGGTTGCATAGTCTACTCCTTTATGAAAAGCAGTATGACCGCGAATGGGGTGTTTTCTATTACCAAACTTTGAAGATATACGATAATCTCCATTTAAAGGTTTGATGAAAAAAGTATTATTTTTTAGACTGAGTCCTTCTTTATCAAAATATCCTTCCTTGCCATCCTGTGACTTATAGCAGTATAAATTAATAATTTTGTTATGAATTGTTAATGAAGTATATAAAATCTTTTCTTTACTATTTTTATGCTCAGAAGATCTTTCAAGTAAAACCTCTAACTTGCTTTCAGGTGTGATGTCTTTTTTAAAATTTACATCTAGATTTTTATATATATCAATTAATTTCATAACTGTATTTGGTTTCAATCCTTGTTCAACCCCAGTTGCAAAAAAGGAAGATTTTATATTACTTGATATCAGCAAGATTTTTGCTGATGTTAAGTAGGTCTCTACCGACTCATGAGATTTCTTGCGAATTCTGATTTCTGATGTTGTCGATACATTCTGTAAATGTGCTTTCTCCCCCAAAAGCTTCTCACTATAAACTTTTTCACTATAAGTGAAGTTCAGAGGAGCGTGGCCTGCTGTTTCTATAATTGGTAAAATACAAAATAGTACGGATAGAATCAATCTCATACTAATGAATAAGAAGGCGTAATAGAAAAAGCGTTAAACGCTTTACCTTTCTTCTTTTTAGAAAGACCGCCTCTTTTTTTGCTATTTTTAATCTTTTTTAGCATGCTTAGTGTTTTGTAGACTTTTCTACCCTCAGGTTTTTTAAACGGTACTTTAGAATCAAAATTTAGCTCTCCTTCTTTGCTTGTAAGTGCAGGTAGCTTTCTCTTATCTTGAGGCGTAATGAAAGATAACGCGAATCCTTCAGCTCCAGCGCGGGCGGTTCTGCCAATACGATGGATATAATCAGCTTGTGACTGTGGTGCATCATAGTTAATGACGTGTTGAATGTGCGGAATATCAAGACCGCGAGAGGCTACATCAGTTGCAACCATAATTTGATTGTTACCACGACGAAAAGAATTAATCACTCTGTCGCGTTTATGTTGCCTTAAATCCCCATGAATTGCTAAAGCACTATAATCATCTTTATGTAACTCACTAGCCAACTGATCTGCACCTCGCTTTGTTTTTACAAAAATAATGATAGACCCTTCGCGCTGACACAATTGCTCCACAAGCTTGCTATATTTTTCTGGCTCTGATGCATAGATGATTTCTTGCTTTATTTTTGCAGAAGTCACAGTTTTACTCTCAACAGAAACACGCTCCGGATTATTGAGATATCTTCCGGCAAGCTTGACTATATTACTAGGAAGAGTCGCAGAAAACATGAGAGTCTGCCTTGTTTTTGGCAGATGCTTAACAATTTCTTCAATTTGAATACCAAAGCCCATATCAAGCATGAGGTCTGTTTCATCCAACACAAGAGTATTAATATTTTGAGTGATCAAGGCCTTACGCTTAATATGATCTGTAATACGGCCAGGAGTACCTATTATGATTTGTGGTCTTTTACTAAGCTGAGTTAGTTGTTTAGAAATGGACTCGCCACCAATTAGCAATGCAACTTTCAGAGAAGAATTTCTGCACAAAAGCTTTTTTATTTCATTTATTACTTGTTGTGCAAGCTCTCTAGTAGGTACAATAACTAAAGCTAATTCAGTTTTAGATTTTTCTAATAACTTTGCAACCAGCGGAATAGCAAACGCTAGAGTTTTCCCCGTTCCTGTTTGAGCAGATCCAAGAATATCCTTGCCTTGTAAAGCTAAAGGAATTGCTTGTGCTTGAATAGGAGTAGGGACAGAAAGATTATTTTTGTCTAACGCTTGCCTAAGCGGCAACGGAAGACCAACATTATGAAAATTGTCCACGATCACTATATTAAAACTTACTAAGCGCCATCTGCTATCAACTTTAAGTTTATTGCAGATACTTTACCTTGTTTATTGGTTGTTAAATCAAAACTTACTCTTTGTCCTTCTTTAAAAGTACTTGGATCTATTTTTGCATCATTCAAAGTACTAATATGAACAAAAACGTCATCACCACTTCCGTTGCTTGGACTGATAAAACCATAACCTTTTTCAACATTAAACCACTTTAACTTACCTAATTCCATGTGAACAACTCCTAAATTACTAATTACTATTATTAATGCTATGAAAAACTTTGAAAGTAAGACTGAGAACGTTTAACCGTAATTCCTCTTCCATAGCCTCTTCTTAACATTATTCTATACAATACATGGCAATTGTATTAAATGCAACTAAATTTTAACTACTAAGTGAACCTGCAACTGTCATTTTTTTAATTTTTATTGTAGGTGAGTTAAATTGTCCGCAAAAACTTAAGTCATTTGCAGCTATTAAATTACTTAACATGTCACTTAAGTTGCTAGCGATGGTGATTTCATGCACTGGATATGTTATCTTTCCGTTTTCTATGAAAAAACCAGATGCACCTTGACTATAATCACCATTTATTAAATTAACACCAAAGCCAAATAAATCTGTTATATATATTCCTTCTTTTATTTCCTGCACTAACTCTTCGTGTGAAATATTGCCATTTTTAATGTAAAAATTACTAGCTGCAGGCATTATTGAAGCATTGCTTGATCTGCCTGCATTTTTAGTGGTTTTTAAATTTAATTGTTTAGCTGAATATAAATCTAAGATCCAATTCTGTAATATTCCATTTTTTACAAATATATTTTTTTCACTCGCCATTCCTTCTCCATCAAATGGTCTTGATGCTATACCTTTTGGTAACAACGGATCATCAATAATTTCAATTTCATCACTAAAAACTTTAGTATTTAGACTGTTTCTTAAAAAGGAACTATTGCTTGCTATGCTATTACCATTTATTGCCGAAGCGAAACTTTTTACTAGTGCTTTTGCTGCTCTTTTTTCAAAGATTACAGGGAATTTGCCAGTTTTTATTGTGCGTGCATTTAATTGTGCAACAGCCCTATTAGCCGCTTCTTTTCCTATTAGCTCCGGTGATTTTAAATCGCTGAAATTGCATGCTACATCATAATCATAACCAACTTTCATCTCATCCTTTTCTCCGGCAACAATAGAGACCTGATTAGAAAAGGTTGATTTACTGAATGAATTAGCAAAATTGCTAGCAGTGGCTAATGCCATATTAACTGAAGTATACGAGGAAGACGCGCCTTCAGAGTTGACTATATTTTTATGTGCAAGAGCTGAATTTTCTGCAATTTCAGCAATTTTTTTTAAATCATCAACAGTGATGTCATTACTATCTAAAATGCCTAAATCTGTAGAAGAAGCATAATTGCTGTCCTCTGTAGCAAAATTGATATAAGGGTCTTCAGGTGCATTTTTTGCCATTTCGATTGCTAAAGCTACCGTGTCATTCAGGTTATTTAAATCATTTGTAGAAACATAGGCGGCTTTGTTTTTATTTGCTATAACCCTAATTCCCACGGTGCAATTTTTAGACTGAGATATTTGCTCAATTTTTGCCATACGCTGAGAAACTGAGATTTGCTTAGTTTCATGAACAACCACTTCTGCATCTAAGTTTTGTTTTTTTACTAATTTAGTGATATCCGTTGCAATATTTAATATGTTCATCTCTTATCCTTTAGATTTTTACAAAGATTCTGCACCACCTATAACTTCAATCAAATCAGTTGTAATTGCTGCTTGACGAGAACGATTATAAAGTAGTGCTAGTTTATTTAGCATTTCTTTAGTATTTCTATTTGCCGACTCCATGGCAACCATTCTAGCACTATTTTCACTTGCTGCACTTTCTAGTAAAGCAGAATAAAGCGCAGCTATAGTGTAGTCTTTCATTAGCGTTTTCAAGAGAAATTCAATGTCTTGAGGTTCGTATTCATAAACATGGTTTGTGGTATCGATCAAAGCACTATCAATCAGTGATGAATTGCTATCCCATGGTTTTATTGTTTCTAGCATTGGCTTTTGTAAGAAAGTATTATAAAACTTACTATAAAAAACTTTCACCTGATGATATTTATTGAAGTCTATATCATCAGCAAGGCTGCTGACACGTTTTAGTGTGATATCCTTACTATTTTCAACTTTTAGAATATTTTCAGGGCTAAATTTGTTCTTACCGATATCAAAAGCTTTTTTACCAAAGAATACAATGTCTACTTTTTTACCATCTGAGATTAAGTTTGTTATGCGTTCTAGACTGAACTTGATAATAGAAGAGTTAAAATTACCACACAAGCCGCGATCAGAGGATATGATAAATACTAAGTAGGAACTGTCATCTTTAAAATTGAAAATTTTTTCTAATAACTCTTGATCACACAATGGTAAGATCATACTGTACAGCCGAGATATGTATAGTTTTGAATTGAGCAATTTCTTTTGGCTTTGTAGTAATTTTGCTGCAGAAACCATCTGCATTATCTTGGTGGTCTTTTGTACAGACTTGATATTCTTGATCCTTAAGGATAACTCCTTTAAGCTTTTCATTTTATACGAGATTAAATTTGTTAAAAATATATAACTGTTTATGTCTAAAAGTCAAGTTTTTTTGCCACGTATTTGACTTTATCTACCTTATTATATAGAAATGGGTTTTATTATAGAGTTGCTTATGAGCGCATTAAATTTGAATGAACTACAAGTTTTAGTAAATAATTTCAAGCAAGAAAAGGCAAAGGATAATGCAGAAGATTATACTGTTAAGGTTGGTCAGCAAGATGGAAATATAACTTTGATAGTTTATGCTGGAGACAAGCAGATATATCAACTGCCAGAGCATCATAAACTGGATCAAGGTAAAATTAAAGCTGAACTATGGTGTGAAGATGGTCACTGCAAAGAAACTTCGGAATATAACATAATTACAGATTCATCACCTAACAACAAGATAGGAATTTTTGAAGAACACGACAACCAATCTGATCATTTTTACGTTAGTGCAACATTTTACGATGGTGACAACAATGTTATAAGTGATGGATATAAAGCTGAGTTAAGTGTTCAATACAACCAAGCAGAGCCAGAATTTATAATGCATGACATACATAATTTATTTGTCGTTTAATACATACATAACTTAATTTGCCGTTGAATGAAAAAATAAAGAGCTTCTTATTAGAAGCTCTTTATAAAGCTGGATTTTATACTCTTGGTGAACGGTCTTGAGGGTCTTGTGTTTTCTTATGTGGATTGAGAAATAAGTCAGTGAATGCTTTCGTATTAGGTGCACGTGTTGTAACGTCTTCTCTACTCATTATTATTTCTTTATGTTCTTTTTGAAAAAAATCTTGATGGAAATTTTCTAATGGTGTTTCCTCGCCTGCAATGTAGCATTTAGTAACTAGATACGTATATTGATCGTTAGTATTTTCTATAAGGGAAAGCCCAGCTTTTCTCAGTCCAGATTTACTTACCATTACACAATTAGCAATATCTTCATTTTTATCTAAAATATGATTTCTATTTAATATGATATAATGTACTACAGTCTCTTTACCTTCGGCATCACGTTCCGTTTTACTGTTGTACTGGACTGTTTGATTGTCTCTTATAATAGAACATTCTTCCTGCAATTCATATCTCCCAATGTCTGTGGAGTTTGCATGCATTTTATAAATCGTATAAATGGCAGCGGCAGTTACTAATGTTGCAAAAATTAACCCCATATAAATCCAAGCATTAAGTTGAGGTTTCATGTACTCCAAACCACGAACATTAAAAAATTGCATGCTCTTTGGTATTAAATTGTTTAATTTTGCCGGGTCTGTAAACCGTGCAGCAAGCAAAATGCCGGCTGGTAGAGAGAGCATAAAGAATGCAGTAGATAGTCCGGCTGCCCTTAAAGAATAAGGTCCATATAGTAAGAATTTTTCTTTTGTTTTATAACTTATTAATTGCATATTTATATTACTTCAATAATTAACTATCATAAATATATCATGCAAAATTGGCATGTCAAAGACTTTAATAAAAAATTAACTAAAATTATTTATAATTTAGACTTTTAGCGCTTTTTAGTATAGTTCTTTATTATTAAGACTCTTTACACTATAATCTTGCTAACTTTATCATTTATATTTACTTCATCTACTGCAGTACTAGGTTCAAATACTTTGTATACAAAGGTACCAAGTACCATAAAAACAGCAAGTGAGACAATTATAATAACTGTTAACGTTATAGGCATTGCCCAAGCAGTAAAAGTTCTTCTTTCTGTATTATTCAAAAGCTGCTTTATCTCACCATTCCAAGTTAAGCTCATGGGAGTTTGATCATAACTATCCCTCAAGCTAGGAATTGCTTTATGTTTTAATAGAGTCCTTACTACGTCTACATGCTCGTTTTCAGCAGCCCAATGTAAAGCAGTTTTATTATGTCCATCTATAGCATTAACCTCTGCGCCGTTTTCTAATAGAAGATTTACTGTCTCTGCATAATCCGAAAGGGCAGCATAGTGTAAAGGAGTTTCTTTATCTTTAGTTGCAGCATTAATTTCTGCACCGCTTTCTAGCAGAATCTTTATTATCTCTATATAGCCATTTTGAGCAGCCCAATGTAAAGGAGTTTTATTGTGTCTATCTCTAGAATTAACATCTGCACCATTTTCTAATAGAAGATTTACTATATCTACATGACCAAACAAAGCTGCTAGATGTAAAGGGGTATTTCCATGTGTATCTTCAGCATAAACATTTGCACCTGCTGCTAATAGAGCCTTCAGCGCGTTTATCTGGTTATAACTCACTGAAGCGTGTAATAGTGTGAAAATGTATACTGGCCTTCTAAATTCTTCATATTGAAATAAGTAATTAATATCAAACTCAAGTTCTTCTTCTCCCCATCTCCATCCTTCATATGTATCTTCTCCCCATCTTTCATATACATCTGGGTGTTCTACCTGTAAAATTTCTTTTATTTCATCAATTACAGTTTCTGAATTTAAGCCTTCAGCAGAGTTTACTCTATCCAATATTTCTTGCCATTCTACACTTTCCATAACCTCATCCCCTAAAAATTACAGTTAATACTTTTGAAAAAATCACATCATTTCTTATTTATAAATGTAGTCACAAGTTTCTTTATCTCTTACAACTGACTTTCTAGCTAAGCACAAGTCAATATCTGTAAGATAACTGGTTATTAATCTACATATTTCTTCACTTATTACTGTATAGACCAGTTTACCGTTTCCTTTTTCTACATGTGTACTAAAACACCCAATTGCTATTCTAGCACTTTCCTCTAGACATCTTCTTTTTATAATCTTATATTGATCACTTATCATTGAAGCATATATAGGGTAATCTTTTTTATATTGGCCTTTTCTCAACTCTATACACAAATTAATATTACGTGCATAGTTTTTCAAAAGAGACTTATCTGCCTGCAGAAGTTCATAAAACGATACATAAGTACTGCCAATTTTGCTATTTTTCATCCTATGCAGCTCATCTTCTGCATTCTTGAAAAAATCTTTTATCTCATCACTTTCAGCTAAGTTTATAGGAGTTTCACCTTCAATGTTCTGTAATGTAGAATTTGCACCTGCTGCCAATAGAATCTTTATTATATCTGTATTATCATAAAAGGCAGCATGATGTAAAGGCGTCTCCCTATCTATATCTGTAGCATTGACATTTGCCCCTTTTGCTAATAGAACCTTTACTACCTCTGTATGGTTACTGTCAGCAGCCCAATGTAAAGGAGTTTCACCATCTTGATTTTTAGCATTAACACTTGCGCCGTGTTCTAATAGAATCCTTGCCACATCTGAGTTACCACTTTCAGCAGCCCAGTGTAAAGGGGTGTGTTTATTATGATCCACAATGTCGACCTTTGCCCCTTTGTCTAATAGAGTCTTTACTACTTTTATATAGCCATTTTTAGCAGCCAGATGTAATGCTGTATTACCACCTTGAGATTTAGCATTAACATCCACATTTTTTGCTGCTAATTGAATATTAATTATGTTTTCTAGACCAAAATAAGCAGAAATATGCAATAATGTACATTTATCATTTGTATACCCATATAGAAATGTAAATAAGTAATTGATATCAAAATCACTTTTTTCCCATTCTATATATATATTTGGATACTCTGCCTCTAAAACTGCTTTTATTTTATCAATTATATCATGATTACTTAAATCTCGAATAGCATCAAATATTTTTTGCCATTTTTCACCACACATAACCCTCCTAAAATTAATGTATAGTTAGAGTTATAATACTTTCATAAAAAAATCATATCTTTTTTTTCTAGCTTATTTATAAACATAATCACCAGTGTTTTTATCTTTGAGTTGATTTTACCCTCAAAATGTTACAACTGCAGTTTTTATACAGGAAGTTCAATATCTTCTGCATTTTTTCCTGCTAATAGGGATTTTATTGCACCCTCTAGGCCATAATAAACAAAAATATGTAATAATGTGTATTTATAATGCATACCTTCATCTTGTAGTGAAAACAAGTGATTGATGTTAAATTTTTCTTTTTTCCATTCTTCGTATACATTTGGATGTTTTTTTACTAATTCCTCTTTGATTGTGTCAATTGTACTGTGATAACTTAAATATTGACCATGATTTATTTTACTTAATATTTCTCTCCATTCTCTATCATGCATAATCACTCCTTGAGTTAATATTTATCTTTATATTAAAATTATAATATTTTCATTAAAAAAATTTGAATTATTATATCTATTTTAGAAAAAACTGCTTACAAAACTGCCTTAGAAATTGGTTTTATTCGCGTAAACATTGAGATCGAAATTATTGACTTAATAAGGAGAAAACATGCCATATGTTTAATATTGCGCGAACCATTATATGATGGAAATATAAATGAATACACACCTTTGCATTTGGCTGTTATTAATGGTAATGTGAAAGTATTAAAAGCTCTATTGGGGATGAGAGGATATACAAATATTGAGATAAATGCTAAAGATATAAGAGGACAAGCTGCTTTACAATTGGCTGTTATTATGGGTGATTTGGAAGCAGTACAAGCTTTATTACTAAAATGTTCACAGAGAAGCCTTAGTGCTAAAAATCAAAATGGAGACACTCTTTTTCACTTAGCTGTTGTTAGTGGCAATGTGGAAGTATTAAAAGCTCTATTAGCATCACGTATACAGAGAAGTCCTAATGCTAAAAATCAAAATGGACAAGCTGCTTTACATTTGGCTGTTATTATGGGTAATTTGGAAGCAGTACAAGCTCTATTAGCAAAAGATGCAAGGGTTCATGCTAAAGATATAAATCTAGATACTCCTTTACATTTGGCTGTTGTTAGTGGCAATGAGGAAATAGTACAATCCCTATTAGAAAAAGGTGCACGTATTAATGCTAAAAATCAAGATGGACAAACTGCTTTACAATTGACTGTTTTTGGTAACCCTATAATACAACGAATACACGCTGATCAAATACACGCTGATGGTCGTTTATTAAACGAAAAAGAAGCAGCAGGATTAATTCGAGCAAAGCCTAATATTCCAATAATATTACCTAAAATGGCAGAACATTTAATTAAGTCTGCCATAGTACGCAACATGCATCAACCAAGTCTTGTTGCTAGTCATCCTAAGTTACGTAAGTATTGGGGTAAGTGTGTAAATGATAAGAGAAATAAAGCTGAGAGTTCAGTCACAGTTCATGACATGGAAGAAACATCGGAAAAAATGATAATAGATGTGGTTAGTGATGGGAATGGGAATGTGCTGATGAATATGGATCAACATTTAACAGATACTAATATAATAAATGCTGCTGCAAATGGTTACATAGAGGTGGTAAAGTACCTAATAAAACAAGGTGCTGATGTTAATGCTCAAGATAAAGATGGAAAAACTGCTTTACATTATGCTGCTGCAAATGGTCATGTAGATGCAGTAAAGTGCCTAATAGAACAAGGTGTAGAGGTTAACGCTGCTGAAAGCAAAAATAGAAGAACTGCTTTACATTATGCCGTTGCTAATGGCTCACTTGAATTATTGCGATATCTATTAGAAAATCTATTAGAAAAAGGTTCAGATGTTGATGTTAAAGATAAACATGAAATAAGTCCTTTACGTTATGCTGTTGCTAAGGGCAATGTGAAAGTAGTAAGGATTCTATTAGAATATGGTGCAGATATTAAGGCTTTGGATCGACGTGCACGGTCAAATTTAGATGCTCTATTAACAACAGAAATAGAACCATATTTCACACATACTAATATAATCCATCTTATTGGCCAACATATTTAAGAAAAATCCCCGGTAAAATGATACTCGACCCATGCTTGGATTATTTTCCATTCATCCTAACACAAGAGGCCCAAACTTCATTCCAACCAAGACAAACTTGTCTTACGGACGGCAAAATTAACTGGGAGAAATTCAGAAAACCTTAGATCAAAATATTGATTTAAAAAATCGTCATAAAACATTAGGAAATATTGAAATCACCATCCAAGATCTTACAAACTTAATCTAATCAGCAACTTAGAATTCTTCTAGTAAAAAATCCCTTAAAAAACCTACAACTCTATTTTCAATTCCCGCTTTTGCCTATGAATTAATTGCATTCAAACGTCATGACAGAACAATTTGGCAACGTTCTAAACAGTCATCAGATAAAAACACTTACTAAAACCTATTCTCGTCACTCAAACGTACTTTGAAACAACTAAAAAATGACTCCTTCAACTCTTGGATCTCCTCTCTTCCAGCAAAATATGGTTCCCTTTGGAATGCAACTCACCGATATATACAACAAAAACCTAAATGTTTACTCCCAAAAAACCCAAACACACCCAACACAAGATC
>OGCD01000006.1_pt1 | contig 22463 bp, 14 predicted proteins | sample 1570121 | NCBI WGS metagenome assembly OGCD01 (sample SAMN03218062, study PRJEB24507) | insect metagenome | isolation source: haemolymph | host: Pentalonia nigronervosa | place: Madagascar | collected 2012-04-30
TTTGGATTCGTTTTTATCAAATTTACTATTTAGTATCAATCCAGCAATTGTATCAATGAGGGTATCCTTTTCTTTTTTTAATCGCAGTTATGATGTTAAAGATAAGAAAGATGCAACTTCTCTTACAAATGTACGTGGAGAAATCAAATTCGATAATGTGTATTTTGCATATAACCAAACTGATGTATTACACAATTTCAATTTACACATTCAAGCTGGCCAGAAGGTGGGAATAGTAGGTGTTTCCGGTGCAGGAAAGACAACTATAATTAAGTGTTTACTCAGGTATTTTGATGTGAGGAGGGGACAAATTCTAATTGATAACCAAAATATTTTCGATGTTACACAAGAATCTCTACGGGCAAACATATCGGTGATACCGCAAGACATAACTATGTTTCATAGAACTATCTTGGAAAATTTACAGATCGCAAAATACGACACAAGCTTTGATGAAGTAGTTGAAGCATGTAAAAAAGCAAAAATTCATGAAGATATCATGCAAATGACTGACGGATATAACTCAATTGTTGGTGAGCGTGGTGTGAAACTTTCTGGTGGTCAGCGTCAACGGATTGCCATCGCAAGAGCTATTTTAAAAAATGCACCTATCTTGATTCTGGATGAAGCAACTTCTGCACTTGACACTTCAACTGAGCAAATGATACAAGAATCACTTAGTGTAATGCTTGCAGCAAGCAAAGCCACAGTCATAGTAATTGCACATCGTTTATCTACACTATTGCACATGGACCGCATTTTAGTGCTTGAGCAAGGTAAAATCATAGAAGATGGAATACATCAGGATCTTCTTAACAAAAATGGAATATACAAAGCTTTATGGAATGCACAAGTAAAAGGTTTTTTATCAGATGAAATGTCACTATCAAACAATTTATACTAAGGCAGCAATGCGCTCATCTGTAAATTTGCAAGTGTGCTTTAAGAAAAAAAACCTACCTTTTTATCATACACGTATAATTTTTCCATTTTTATAACATCAAGATTATTCTCTTCACATTTTAGAAGTATATCATTAACATCATTATTTGTGATGGTGTGTTCCCCATCAACTATAAAAAATCTGCAAGTTATTTGATCGCTAATACATTGAGAATCCTCTGGCCAGACAGAAAGCCCTTTTGCATATATTGATACAACTTGTAGTTTACATGATGTAAATAAAATTACTATTTGTTCAAGGGTTTTAGCTTGATCCCAGGCAAGAGTAACATCGCTACCGACTAACTCTTTAACTTTATAATCCATTGTATACTCACTCTGTATCTTATGTATTACCTTGTCGTTTACATCTTCACCAGCTATAAGCTCAGATAATATTTTAGGTTTTTTTCCTAAATTATCCATAATAGCCTGCGCAAATTCAGTGGTATTCGCTTTTTTCTTACTTATTTTTTTATTATATAAATCAGCAGTATGTATACCATCTTCCAAAGTTTTTAGCCATGAATCATAAATTAATTTTCCAGTATTGGCTTGACCTATATATATTAACATTTGCACTGCAGCGTTCAAGAGTCCAGAAGGATTAGCAATTTTCTTTCCTGCAATATCAGGAGCAGAGCCATGCACTGCTTCAAACATTGCATATTCATTACCGATATTACTACTTCCAGCCAACCCAACAGAGCCTGAGGTTTGTGCAACAATATCTGACAGTATATCACCATACAAATTTTCTGTGACTATAACATCAAAATTTTCTGGTTCTGTTGCAACTTTTGCCATTCCAATATCAACTATATAGTGTTCTGCTTGTATATCAGGATAACTCTTTGCAATGTGGTCAAATGCTGCATGAAAAGTGCCATCAGTCATTTTCATAATATTATCTTTCGTCAGACAAGTTACCTTTTTTCTGTTGTGCTTTTTTGCGTATTCAAAAGCGTATTTACATATTTTCTCTGAGCCGGATCGGGTGATAATTTTTGTACATTGATAAGAGTTACCAGTTAATCTGTGTTCTATTCCTGTATATACATCCTCTTCATTTTCACGTATTACCACAATATCAAACTTGCCGAATTTATTTTCTATTACAGGAGAGTATGATATGCACGGTCTTATATTTGCGTATAACCCAAGTTTTTTTCTGAGTGCAACATTTAGACTTTTGTGGCCTTTACCTTGAGGAGTGGTTGTAGGAGATTTCAAAAGTATCTTTGTTCTCTCAATTGATTCCCAACCACTCGGAGAAATTCCGTGAGACCATTCCTTATTATAAACACGCTCACCTATTTCAATAACTTCTATCGATATTTTTGCTTCTACTTCGCGAAGTATTGACAACACTGCTTCCATTATTTCTGGTCCAATGCCATCGCCATACGCAACTGTAACCGGTATATACATAATATCCCCTAATCATAAACATCCATATGTTAACTTAAATAGTACAAGTAGTCAATTTTACAATAGACCTACTGAGAAGCATTTAGTACGTTATCCTTGCCCACCTTATTCGGGTCAGGATTCTCCATTTTGGACTGAACTTCTTCATGCTTCCCACCTAATATGCCATCCACATCCATCTCTCTCAAATCAGGGTAGTGAATCTCTTCGCATTTTGGTCCTACTATATAATCTTCCAATTCATTTGCAAGGCTTACTTTAGCATCCACTCTTTTTGACCGTACTGTACCCGCTATTGCAAGTCCTATAAAAAGTATACAAGCAGAGGGTATAATCATTGCAAATATGAGGTCATTTTCGTCGACAAATGCTTTCACTATTGTAGCAATGTAAGCTGCACCAGTTAAGAGAGCGGAAGTGAGAAGTACTACACCTATTATACAGTCTAACCTTTCAACCTTTTCTGCTTTATTACTAAGGCTTTGGTATAAATCTTTAATCGCATCATCATCATTAGCATAGTCATTTATCTTCTCTTTCATCATTTCCGTCAATTTACTCTCCAGCATAGAATAGTATTTTTGTGAATAAGTCCCTGCTTCAGTATCTTTTGTAACTTTTTTACCATTAAAAAGGTCTTTCATGTATTTTTGACATGATGCAATTTCAAAAGTCTCACTTATGAATTGAGATTTATCTTCCTTCGTTAACTGATCTTTCTGCGCTAACTTCTCTTCCAGATTTTTTAAATCTTGATCCATTACACTTTGCAGCTCTTGAGATATTTTTTTTAAATCATTTTTAGCATCTTTAAATAAATCATTATGGATGAGATATTTTAACAAAACAGGAAAAGCTAAAGGGTACTCTCTACAAATTAAATTAAAAGCATATAAAGTAATAGTATTATGTATCTTTCTTTCGTGTAGATTAACACCCATAGTGTCATACTGATACAGTCTCATCTTTAGGGTATACTCTTCTTTAACACTCTCTGGGTAATCAATTTCCTTCCCTTTGGCTGCATCTTCTAATACTTTAGCTAATGCTGTTTTATCCCAGGAATAGATTTTTTCTATAGCACTTAACACTGAATCTCCTTAATAAATTACTAAATATAGTATAATACTATTTCAATAATATGTCAAATTATTATAAGAACGATTTAATTAATTAAGAATTTATCTACTTAAAATTCAGCATCAAACCTCCTGTAATCCTAGCACTAAGTACTAGGATCCAGGAAAGAAGAAGTGATTAGAAAGAAAACTTCACACCAGTGAGTAGGAGGAACCCTGTGTTAGGGGAAACTTCCTTATTACCTTGTAAAGTAATCTTGTATGTCGCATCTTGTTTTTCATCAGTTCTGAAGTAATGCAGAGCTGCATAAGGAACAAATTTGCTTTTGCTTCCAGCAGGAGATAGATCATACTGAACACCAAGTGCAACATCGTGTAACATGTCTTTATCATTCATGTAACTACCGAAGTAGGTTAAACTTGTGTAGATATTTTCATACTGATAACCTGCACCAGCAGTCCAGTACATAGTACTGTGATCAAATTGCTTTAATCCTGCTACTCTAGCTGCATCAGCAATATCTTTATATTCCGGCGTCTTAGGTTCAAATGCTTTTATACCTTTAGGTTGACCAGATTTACCTAGATGTGCAAAAGATGCCGCAAATTTTGCGCTTTGACTTTCATCAATCTTATAATCAGCACTGACACCAAGGTTCACACCCATTAAATCATTATATTCAACATATTCACTGTACATATGCTTATCTTTATTGCGTGGTTTTGAGAAACCATATTCACCAACTGCAGCAGCTTTAACTTTAACTTTATATTCGTTGAAGTCATATTCATAAGATACACCAGCACTCAATATATGCTCATAGTTTGGACCAACGTGTTTTGGACCTACAGTACTACCACCTTGGGCAGGTTGTTGAGGTTGATCACCTTGAACAGGGTTTTTCACGATAGTAGATTGTTGACCACCAGGTTGTTGAGGTGCATTAACTACAGGACCAGCACCAGGAGCAGACTGTTCTCCACTCCCATTAGAACTAGGAGGTGGTGCATCGTCTGCCTGTCTTTTTCCCCTTTTTAGAGCAGTGTCACCTAACTCTGATATAGTGAACAACTCACTGTCATAACGTGGTGAATAACTGACACCTAGTCTTGCACCCATATAACTTGGTGAGTAGTAAGCAATTCTAAATGGTAGAGCATTTATGATGTCCTTGTTGTACTTTCCAGTCATACGAAAAGCAAGTTTCTCACTTTCATTTGAAAAGCTTTCAGTGTAAAGGCGTGGTGTTACATAAAATGGAAACGACGCAGCACTTCCTTCTAAGTTAACTCTTCTAAACCAGTTACTATCTGCAGCACCATCAACAGTTGCAATTTTTGTTGCATCGAGTCTCATCAGTGCTTCAGGACCAAATTGATAACCAACTCTTACATCACCATATTCTGAATTAACGAATACATGCGCACCTCTGTTTTTTGAAGATACTTTCCCTTTGGTAACTGGAATATTAAATTGCAGGTCAGCACCATAAATTAAGCCCAAATCTTCATTTTTATTTTCTGCTCTTAAATGCAATGTTGCATCCACATCTGCACCTATGTGTTCACTATAGTCACCTATATTACCTATTCCTTCAGGGAAAAGAGGATTATTGCCTTTAATCTTATCTGGAGTTGCACTATAATAATCTACTGCTCTTCCTGCCATAACATTGTAGTGCTTGAATTTATCGCTCTCTCCTGCAGAAACCTTACCATACCCTTGAGCATCAACAGTACCACCAAAGGTTATTTTTACTCCTCTTTTTTGTGTACAGCACGAGTATGAATCATCGCAATCAGCAATTTTTGCTTTACTTTCGATGTTTCTATTAGCAACAGATTTCATGCCATCAGTTTCAACTGTTTTAGCAACCACTTTTTGCTTCTTCCTTGCTGACTTTTTATCTGCTGACTTTAAACTTTCTTTCTTTTTAGATTTTTCAGCTTTTTTCATAGCTTCTTCATCAGCTTTCTTTTTGGCATCATCAGCTTTCTTTTTAGCTTCATCCGCCTTCTTCTTATCTCCTTCAGCTTTTCTCTTCTCCTCTTCAGCTTTTCTCATAGCTTCTTCTTCAGCTCTCTTTTTAGCTTCTTTAGCTTTTTTTTCTGGATCGGCATTACATATCCTATCCATTTTCGCTTTTAACTTTTTGTTTGATGTTTTCATTACTTCTTGCGAAGTTTTATTGTTACCCTGCTTCTTCACTTCTTCACTAGCTGTAAAGCCACTAAAAGAATATAGAGTTAATAAAGAAGCCAGGGCAGTTTTAGTATATACAGACTTTCTCATGCATTGCCCCCAAAAAAAATTTCAAAATAATTTACCTTATCTAAATAATTAAATTTCAAGAAATGTTAACTTAAAACTACCTTATATCTAAAACAGAAGCAAAATGCAATACCAATATTACCAAGAAAATAATCTTTTTACAATTTTGCACGTATAGATTAACTCTAACTTAACACGAAATTTAAAATCTTCAACCTTTGTATTAAATCTTTGTATTATTTTATTTATTAATTTATCTTTCGTATACTTGCAGCAACTCATGTGCATTAGCTTTTACTAGAGCAGGACATTTTTTGTCACTTAATAATAAGTGCAATATTTCAATTGCACCTTTAATATCATTATTATGTATTTTGATTATAGCCATAGCTTCCTTGCTTGAATAAGGATAGACCGTATTTAACTCTAGCTTTTCACCATTTACTTTATCATGATAAAATGAGTTCATTACTTCTAAATACTGTGCCAACTCGCGCAAAACAGTCGGCACTTCCTTATCGCTTGCCAAATCACTATAAATTGATAAAGCTTCTGGCAGCGTTGGATTTTTAGCTGCATACTCGAATTTTGCTAAATGTTTCCAGTTAGATTCCTTTTCATTTAATAATGATTGTATATTATCACCTGTAAATAATACTTTATAAAATTTATCACCTGCAATTGCAGATTGTTTTTCATTAACGGTCTGTAGTGAAAAATATAATACAATAATAATTAGTACTGTTGTGGTGACAAATAAAATAAAGTACTTCTTCATAAGCTATATTTTAAAGATACATTTTTTTATACATTAATATTTTTTAATTTGCAAAAACATATTGACATGCTGATCGCATTGCATAATAATGATCCTATAAGTTGTTTGAATAGTTGGAAATTTTTTAAAGTAGAAATAAAGACAGCAGTATTAAACTAAATATATTAAATCGGATTTATCCGATATGTCCTCAACCTATTTATAGGTTGAAGTCTAAATTTGAGAGTTTGATCCTGGCTCAGAATGAACGCTGGCGGCAGGCTTAACACATGCAAGTCGAACGGGATTATGTTGTAGCTTGCTATAATATAACCTAGTGGCAGACGGGTGAGTAATGTATAGGAATCTACCTAGTAGTACGGAATAATTATTGGAAACGATAACTAATACCGTATACGCCCTACGGGGGAAAGATTTATTGCTATTAGATGAGCCTATATTAGATTAGCTAGTTGGTGGGGTAATGGCCTACCAAGGCAGTGATCTATAGCTGATCTGAGAGGATGATCAGCCACACTGGAACTGAGATACGGTCCAGACTCCTACGGGAGGCAGCAGTGGGGAATATTGGACAATGGGCGAAAGCCTGATCCAGCCATGCCGCATGAGTGAAGAAGGCCTTCGGGTTGTAAAGCTCTTTTAGTGAGAAAGATAATGACGGTACTCACAGAAGAAGTCCTGGCTAACTCCGTGCCAGCAGCCGCGGTAATACGGAGAGGGCTAGCGTTATTCGGAATTATTGGGCGTAAAGAGCGCGTAGGCTGATTAGTAAGTTAAAAGTGAAATCCCAGAGCTTAACTTTGGAATTGCTTTTAAAACTGCTAATCTAGAGATTGAAAGAGGATAGAGGAATTCCTAGTGTAGAGGTGAAATTCGTAAATATTAGGAGGAACACCAGTGGCGAAGGCGTCTATCTGGTTCAAATCTGACGCTGAGGCGCGAAGGCGTGGGGAGCAAACAGGATTAGATACCCTGGTAGTCCACGCTGTAAACGATGAATGTTAAATATGGGAAGTTTACTTTCTGTATTACAGCTAACGCGTTAAACATTCCGCCTGGGGACTACGGTCGCAAGATTAAAACTCAAAGGAATTGACGGGGACCCGCACAAGCGGTGGAGCATGTGGTTTAATTCGATGCAACGCGAAAAACCTTACCACTCCTTGACATGGAAATCATACCTATTTGAAGGAATAGGGTCGGTTCGGCCGGATTTCGCACAGGTGTTGCATGGCTGTCGTCAGCTCGTGTCGTGAGATGTTGGGTTAAGTCCCGCAACGAGCGCAACCCTCATCCTTAGTTACCATCAGGTTATGCTGGGGACTTTAAGGAAACTGCCAGTGATAAACTGGAGGAAGGTGGGGATGATGTCAAGTCATCATGGCCCTTATGGAGTGGGCTACACACGTGCTACAATGGTGATTACAATGGGCTGCAAAGTCGTAAGGCTGAGCTAATCCTAAAAAATCATCTCAGTTCGGATTGTTCTCTGCAACTCGAGAGCATGAAGTTGGAATCGCTAGTAATCGTGGATCAGCATGCCACGGTGAATACGTTCTCGGGTCTTGTACACACTGCCCGTCACGCCATGGGAATTGGTTTCACTCGAAGCTAACGACCTAACCGCAAGGAAGGAGTTATCTAAAGTGGGATCGGTGACTGGGGTGAAGTCGTAACAAGGTAACCGTAGGGGAATCTGCGGTTGGATTACCTCCTTAGGTTTTGTGTATTACTCACTGTTTTTTATGATAGTGTTGCTATACACATGCTGCTGTCTTTACTTCTACTTTATCTTAAATTTCCCGATAGTGAATTATTATGAGCAGTAGACCAATTTCTCCACATTTACAGATATATAAAATACAAGTTACCAGTTTTTTTTCTATCATGCATAGATTAACTGGAGTGCTGTTGTTTTTTTTATTAATAGTATCTTCTTGGTATTTTATATTACATGTTCATTTTCCTGAGTTATTTATAGTAGACTATTTGAATGTGTTATTTTCTAGTATAGTTGCTAAGTTAATTTATATCTTATGTTTTATAACCTTTTCATATCATTTTTTTAATGGTATTCGGCACTTACTTTGGGATATAGGAATAAATTTGGAGATCACTAGCGTTACAATAAGCGCTATAGTGTTAACATTAGTGCTACTTCTTTCTTCTATAGCTTTTTTATTTATGTTGATATGAAGCAATCTGAAAGTGCAGTACATCATTGGTGGGTTCAGCGTGCCTCTGCTATAGTTTTATTATTTTTATTTCCTTGGTTTATCTATTCATTTTCTTCTGCATTTTATTTCAACAATTTTTTATCCTTTAATGAAAAATTATTATTGGCCATTAACTACCCTTTAGAACTTCTATTTTTTACTATATTGTTATTCTGTGTTTTTTGGCATGCAGTTCTGGGTATGCAAGTAGTATGTGAAGATTATATCCATAATATTCACATAAGGGTTTTTATAGTAACATGTATAAAGTATTTATCGAGCATAACTTATATAATTCTTGTTTTTTCAATTTTTTTCTTTTATCGGCATATTCTCTTGTAACACTGCTAGTATTATGTTAATATGTTATTAATATATTGATTTTATTATTTAATTATAGTGTTTTTTTAATATTATGCTTGGAAGATTTTACGATTTTATACTTAGAACAGGGAACTTCTTTACTTCATCTGAATCTCTGACTTATGTTGAAGATGTGAGAAGACCAGTAACGCATAATGTAGAAAATGAATGGAGACAATGTAAATATCCAGGAAATTACGATGACGTTGTAAAGAATGGTAGAATTCAAAGGAGGAAGGATAGTCAGAATAATCCTATACCTGGCGAATATGAACTTTTATTTGGTGACATAGATGAGGAAGGAAAACAAAAAAGCTTTCCATTAACTTTAGTTATTCAAACTGTTGAAGAAGATTCAAGTAAAGAAGGTGTATATCACGATATTATATATAAAGATGATAATAAACGTTATTTTACTATTAAGGAATTAGTTGGTAAAGATCTCACTGGTCAAACAAATTATAGTAGATTTTATGAACCATTTGAATTTTCAAAAGAATATTTAGAAAAATATCTACCAGTTTTTGAGGTTACAGACATTAATGCAGATAAAAAACAAGGCAAAGATCCTATATACGAGCTAACTAACTCTTCCGTAGCAACCAAGAAAGTGAATGGTCAGAAAGTTTCTGATGAAAAATGTAGAAATGGCAAGTTGCTATATACCAGCGACTCTGAACGGGTCAATATCTATTTTTTTGCAATTTATGATGAAAAAGGTAACCTAGAGCTGGCCAAAAGTCTTTTTATATCTGTTCCTATTATGTTTTTTACAACTTTGCCTAAACTTTTTACTGAATACGTAATTGCTCCTTTTATGAAAATGGGGGAGTGGTTGATGAATAGACAAAATTCAGTAGCACAAATCTTCGGTCGCGTTTTATTCACTCCTGCAGCAATAATAAAAAATACATTGAACATGGGAGCTACTATACTTAAAACTCCTGTTTTACTATTTACGGCAAATGAAAAAAAGTATGGTGATGCTTACTATACAAGGTTAAAAGAGCAATTCAAAAAGTGTTGGAATGATTTAAAGAGAGATTGTGAAGTGATCACAAGTGGCAAAGTGCCAGAATCAGAAGAAGAAAAGGGTCATACTGAACGTTACATGATAGGCACATGGGAGGAGCTTAATGCAAGAAAACCAGGGATACAAGGTGAAGTTGAAGTATCTCAAGAAACGAAAGATCGTAGCGGCAGTATAGAAAAACTTGTATCACTTGAGGCATCCAATAAGCATGCTCAGAAATTAATAGAGAGTCGGGAAAGAAACGCAAGTACTATTTCTATGAAATAGACTAAATACCCAGTACAATTTTTACTGTAATCCATATTTTTAATGTTAATGTCATTCACTTGGATGATATTAAAAAATACAAAACTCACATAATTTTAAAAACACTATAAAAAAGGAGGCTATCATGTTAACTAACCACTTAACTGAAGAATTACTGACTATTGCTACATGCTGGAAATTAAAACTTGCTGATGGAAAAGTGATGGGATTTACTGATCACGATAAAGATTTGGATATAGATGGCATAATCTATAAGTCCTCAAGTGGATTTACAGCAAGTAGTATACTTTTAAATAGTAACTTAAAAACTGACAATTTAGAAATTGAAGGAATATTAAACAGCGATGAAATTAAAGAAGAGGACGTTTTTGCTGGAAGGTATGACTTTGCTAATATCGAAATATTTTTCTTGAATTATAAGGATCCAAGTCAGGGTATAATTAGTTTATACTCAGGAAGTTTTGGCAAAATCATACTAAATAACGGTAGGTTTATTGTTGAAATTAGGGGACTGTCAGCGAAACTTGAGCAAAATGTGGTGGAGTTATATTCTTCTACGTGCAGAGCACAGTTTTGTGACGATAAATGCAAAATTGATGCAAAAAAATTTAGTAAGGTGAGCGTTGTTACTCAAGTAATAGATGAAAAAAAGTTTAAAGACACGAATTTAACTGAAAACGATGAACATTATAAACATGGGATGGTAAAATTCTCAACATTTGAAGCTATTGTGAAAGAATATAAAGATCAAATTGTTACATTATTCACAGCACATAAAATTTCTGCTGGAGACCAGTATTCAATACTTGCTGGTTGTGATAAAACATTTTCAACATGTCAGAACAAATTTAATAATGCTGTGAATTTTCGTGGTGAGCCGCATATACCTATGGCTAATTCAGGACTGTACATCTAAGTAAAGTCAGTGCAAAATTCAGCTATAATGCAATTGTTGGACGGATAACACATACAACAGGAGCATGATCTGAAGGGTTTTCTAATTTTCGTAATCTATCATAAATGTAACATGCTTCTAGTCTATCTATAGCTTGTGGTGATAGTAACATATGATCTATCCGCATTCCTTGATTATTTCTCAATGAATTACCTTGGTAATGCCACCAACTAAATTGCTGCAGATTGGGGTTGAATATTCTAAATGCATCTGTAAATCCAAGATTAAAAATTGCTCTGAGTTTCTCACGTTCCTTTATGTGGAAGCATATCTGGTCATCCAATAAATTTGAATCAAAAACATCAGTTTCATCTGGTGCGACATTGTAATCACCAGCTATGATGGTTAATTCTTCATTTTTTAGTAAGTTATTCATTCTTTTGCGGAGGTTATCTAAAAACTTCAATTTATACTCAAACATATGAGAATCAGGACTTTGACCATTTGGCACATATACACTTCCAAGCCTTATATGGTGATCGTTATATTTGACTATGCATTCTATGTAACGTGCTTCATTATAGCTTTCTACAATGTCGATCTTAAATTTTTCTACTATTGGATATTTAGATAAGATACACACGCCATTTCTTGCAGTTTGTCCATAGATAGCATATTCATACTTTAGTTCTTTTATTTCCGCATAAGGGAATTGTTCTTCAGTACACTTTATCTCTTGCAGTAAAATTACATCTATCTGATTATCAACAATAAAATTACAAAGCTGATTCACTCTTTTGCGTATAGAGTTTATGTTCCAAGTTGCAATTTTTAGCATTAACTATCCTTATTAATTGTGTCAATCAAATTATCTTGTGTTGGTAGCCTAGAGGTTATAATCGCTTTCCATTTGATTGATTTTAAACTATCAGCAATGTTCTTACTCATAGAGTATGCAACTACATTGCTCATCATGGAAGATAATCCACTTTTTGTTACTAATGAGCAAAACACCCTGACTGTTTGTGTGGAAAAGAAAACTATACTACCAATACTACCATCTAATAATAAATTTTTACATCTATTGGTTAAGTGTCTTTTGGCAATTGTTCTATATAATATTACTTCCTTTACGTTAAAGTTTTCATCAGATAGTCTTTTTTTTAGGTCACATGAAACTTCTTGCCCTCTAATGTATAAAAATTTCACTTCTTTTGAGCAGTTAGTTTTTATAAATGAGACCAACCCATCAACATTACTATCTACCGATACTACATTAGCAAAACCCAGGCATTTTGCAGTTTCCATCGTTGAATTACCAACTGTGATAATTGGAAAATTATCTGCTTTATATATGTGACTCAAGGCCTTGATGCTATTTTTACTAGTGGATATTACAATATCAAATTCATACTGAGATAGATCAGGATAGAGATATTTTATTGTAAATATTGGTTCAATATATACTTTATATCCATGTTTTCTGAGTGTACTTCTTGTATCTAATGAATCTGACAAAGGCCTTGTTAATAAGATAGATTTCACTTTAATTCATTGCAGCTCTCAATATATAATATACTTAATATGGGTGAATTACTAAACGAAAATTTTCAATCATAAACGTGTTGCTTTAAATCGCCAAAATTTTTCTTTACCACTACTAATTCCTATTCTTGGGGTGCAAATATAATCTAGTTTGCAATCAGATTCATAAACACAAAATTCATGGCCTGCAGTTAAATCTAGACTATTGTGTTCTTTTGTAATATTTAATTTTTTGCACAATATTCCTGGCCCGCCTAAATTTAACTCGAGTGGGTCGGTGAGTTTTAATCCACGTATTAGCACTGCGGCAGGAAATCCTTCTTCTTCCGTGACAACATTGAGGCAGTGGTACATACCATATATAAAATATACATATGAAAACCCTGGCTTACCAAACATAACTGAGGTACGCTTAGTATAACCTTTGGCTGCGTGGCAAGCTGGATCATCTCTGCCTATATAAGCTTCAACTTCGGTTATTATTCCGCTAAAGTTAGAGAATTTTAGAGTTTTTCCTAATAATTCTCCAGCTACAATTAAAGTTGGGCGTTCATAAAAATTCCTCGATAGTATTGTGCCTCTCATTACGAAATTTTTTATCTCCATGAAATAAAAATTTATTTTAACTACAGGACAACTGTAAGTATTTATTTGCTTGATCAGTGAGAACACGTCCCCTTGGTGTACGCTGTACAAAGTTAATTTTGATTAAGTAAGGCTCCACTGTTTCTTCTATATTGCCCACATCTTCAGATAATGCAATAGATATAGTATCAATTCCTACCGGACCAGAAGTGTTAGATAAAAACCTTAAATAATCCATGTCTAATTTATTCAGTCCCATTTTATCAACACCTAATTTAAGTAATGCAGAATTAGCGACTTCATAGGTAATTCTCCTATTGATTTCCATTTCAACAAAATCTCTTATCCTTCTCAATAATCTCAGAGCAATTCTTGGAGTGCCTCGTGCACGACAGGCAATCTCTTGTGCAGCACTTTCCTCAATTTCAGTGGAGAGAACCCTTGCACCTCTTTTTATAACTTCTACTAATTCTACAAATGAATAAAATTCCAGGTGTAGAGGTATACCAAAACGATCTCTCAGTGGCGCAGAAAGCAAACCAATGCGTGTTGTTGCTCCTACTAATGTAAATGGAGGTATGTCAATTCTTAAAGTACGGGTAGATGGACCTTCACCCACTAATATATCTAAACAAAAATCTTCCATAGCGGTATATAGGACTTCCTCGATACTACGGTTTAGTCTGTGAATTTCATCAATAAACAAAACATCTTTTGCGTTTAGAGTTGTCAGCACTGCAGCCAAATCCCCAGCTTTATTGAGTAGCGGACCGGAAGTTGCACGAAAACTAACTCTCAATTCCTTAGAAACGATATGAGCCAAAGTTGTTTTACCAAGACCTGGAGGACCGCAAAGTAAAACATGATCTAAAGCTTCAGTTCTTGTTTGTGCAGCTTTTATAAATACTTTGAGATTTTGTATTAAATCTTTCTGCCCGATAAAATCATCAAGTTGTTCTGGCCTGATGTTAATATTACGTGCATCTTCTTCATATTCCTTGCTACACGATATTGATTTCATAATGTTGATAGCTCCTTAAGTGCCATGCGAACCATATCTTTGGTTTCCAAATTTGGTGATTCATCTTGTATTTTTTTTATAGTATCATAAGCTTTCATTTTTTCATAGCCAAGATTAATCAAAGCTGAAATAGCGTCTTCTTGAATGGGTTGGTTGTTGCTTACTTCCAATTTGCTCACTTTGCCGTGCAGTTCAGTAATGATACGATTTATAAGCTTTGGGCCTAATCCACTGATTTTAAGTAGCACCTTATCTTCACTTGCCACTGCCGAAAAAAATTGCTCTGGGGTTAATTTACTCAAAATTGACATTGCAGTTTTATAACTAACACCACTTACTTTGACAAGTAAACGTAAGCATTTTTGTTCCTCTTTATTCGTGAAACCATACAGTTGAGGGATATTTTCTCTGCTGTTTGAATAAGTTTCAATCAAAAGCTTAACTCTACTTCCCACTGAACAATGGCCTAAAGCCTTAGCTGAAAGGTATACAAGATAGCCAACATCATTGACATTCAATGTTATATGGTCACTATGAACCTCATCTACTATTCCGCTTAAGCTTCCTATCATTTATCATCCCAAATGAAATCTATTGTACACTATTATAATTCTTTTTCAATTCAATCGTATATTCTGGGACCATACAAAGAAGCTGTTTATCTAGGTGGGTAAAAAAATCAAGGACTGTAAAGACCTCTTTTGCAAGAGGTCTTTACAGAGGCAAGTTATCATGCTTTTTCCATGGTCTTGCCACTTTCTTATTTTTCAATAACTCTAGCGTTTTACAAAGGTGGTACTTAGTTTCACTCGGCATTATTATATCATCAATATATCCATGTGATGCGGCAAAAAATGGATTAGCAAATTTCTCTTTATATTCTTGAATTCGTGCTTGTTGATCTTTTTCACGTCGAAATATAATTTCAACTGCGCTTTCAGGACCCATCACAGCTATTTCAGCAGTTGGCCAAGCATAGTTTATATCACCTTTTAAATGTTTTGAATTCATCACTATGTATGCACCACCATATGCTTTTCTAGTAATGAGACTAATTTTTGGTACAGTCGCTTCAGCATAAGCGTAGAGTAACTTTGCTCCATGTTGTATTATATTGTTATACTCTTGACTTGTTCCTGGCAAAAATCCTGGAACATCAATAAAAGTAACAATAGGAATATTAAATGCATCACAAAACCTCACAAACCTTGCTGCTTTTCTTGAAGAATCAATATCCAAACATCCTGCAAGGTGCATAGGTTGATTTGCAACAATACCGACTGTATTGCCATCAATTCTACCAAAACCGATTATAACATTACGAGCAAAATTAGGTTTTAATTCGAAGAAATTCCTTTCATCACAAACCTTTTCAATGAGTTCGTACATGTCATAAGGAGTATTGGGATTAGTAGGCACTAAAGTATTTAAAGATTCATCAATTGATTTCGAAAGAGGTCTAATATCATCGATCTGATCACAAGCTGGTACAGACTTAGGTGATTCTTGATTATTTGACGGCAAGAAAGTAAAAAATTCACGTACTTTTAACAACATTTCAACATCATTATTGAATGCAAAATCTGCTACTCCTGTTTTGTTTGTATGAACTTTAGCGCCACCAAGATCCTCGTGACTTACATCTTCATAAGTAACTTTTTTTACTACGTCAGGTCCGGTTATAAACATATATGAACTGTTTTTCACCATAAACGTAAAATCAGTTAATGCCGGGGAATAAACCGCTCCGCCAGCACATGGCCCCATAATTAAAGAAATTTGTGGTATTACCCCTGATGCATTCACATTTCTTTGAAAAATTTCCCCATAACCTGCCAGCGAATTTACTCCTTCTTGGATTCTTGCTCCACCGGAATCATTTAATCCAATAATTGGAATTCTAGCATTGATAGCTATGTCCATAATTTTACATATTTTTTTTGCGTGCGATGCTCCAAGTGATCCACCAAAAATAGTGAAATCTTGAGAATAAACACAGACTTTTCTACCAAAAATAGTACCATGGCCAATTACCACACCATCACCAAGAAAGTTTGTGTTTTGCATACCAAAGTCAGTTGCATGGTGTTTTACAAATTTATCGTATTCCTCGAATGAATTTTCATCGAGTAATACCTGTAACCTCTCTCTGGCGGTTAATTTCCCTTTTTTGTGTTGCTTGCTAATTCGCTCAGGACCACCAGCTTTCAATGCTTTGCCTTTCAGTGTTTTAAAATCTTGCATTTACATAGAATAATTTTCAACTAGCAAAGTATATACGATTCTGTTGAACTTATAAAGTTAGCATCTTATCACTGGGAACTGTACATCTAAAACATCGACTTTTATATGGCTCGACCATAACAGAACAGATTTTTTATTGTTACATTATTCAAACAAGTTTTAGCGGTAGATTCAGTATGTTTACAAATCTCTTCAGCTTTTCTTGACTCTATTGCAGATGTTGCATACGTTAGGAGTATATCTGGAACTTTGTTACCATGACCACTCTTGATAGCGTAATATATTTTTGACTGCATTTCAGCAAGATCAATAAGCTCATCTGCTGGCATATTGCAGGATTTACTTATTACTTGTTCAAATTTTTCTATAATATTTAATGAATAACCTAGTGCTTCTTTGGAAGTTATGTCCTGAAACTTGGGAAGAGGATAATTTCTATCAAAAAAGTTTTGTAACAAGAGCAATCCTACGCTGACATTATTTTGCATACACGCTTCTGTGCTAAATTGTCCCACATTTCCTTGTATTCTTTCTTTTGCTCCTTCGTGCCCTACAGGTAGATCTATTGCTGATTTTTCACTGATAAGATTATATATTCCTTGCATGATCCATTGAGGTATCCATGCTGTTACTCTGCCTGCTCCACTTGTTACATGCCTGCCAGCACCATGACAAATTGGGGTTGCTACACCCTTTATCTGAGGTTTTGATCTCTTCTCACTGCGACGAAAACGGTGTGTGCCTTTTGATTCAAGATAGTGAATTAATTCTACTCTCCGCGGACCAATTAAAGATAAAGGAGTTCTGCCATACTCATCCTTAACATAAATATCAGCTCCTTTCTCTATAAGGTATTTTACTACACTTAATTTACCAGAAGAAGCTGCTAAATGCAAAGGGGTACTACCATCATTGGCTTTAAGAGTAAAATCAGCACCCTTAGTATCAACAAGGTATTTTACTACATCTGGATTACCAAAAGAGGCAGCTTTGTGTAAAAGAGTCCAGCCATAATCGTCTTTAAGGGTAAAATCAACCCCCTTAGTATCAATAAGGTATTTGACAGTATCTAAGTGACCATTGCTAGCAGCCAAGTGTAAAGGAGTCCAACCATCATGAGCTTTGAGGGTAAAATCAGCTTTCTTAGTGTCAATAAGGTATTTTACTACATCTAATTTACCATGAGCAGCAGCTGAGTGTAAAGGAGTCCAACTATCATTAGCTTTAAGAGTAAAATCAGCCCCCTTAGTATCAATAAGGTATTTGACAGTGTCTAAGTAACCATTACTAGCAGCCAAGTGTAAAGGAGTCCAACCATCATGGGCTTTGAGAGTAAAATTAGCTCCTTTGTCATCAATAAGGTATTTTACAGTACTTAAATGACCATTGTTAGCAGCTAAATGTAAAGGAGTCCAACCACCATTGGCTTTGAAATTAAAATCAGCTCCTTTAGTATCAATAAGGTATTTTACAATATCTAAATTACCATTTTCAGCAGCCCAGTGTAAAGGGGTTCTGCCATAATTATCTTCAAGATTAAAGCTAGCTCCTTTCTCATCAACAAGGTATTTCACTACATTCAGCTTACCTGAATAAACAGCAAAATGTAAAGGACTCCAGCCATCATTATCGTCTTTCAGAGTAAAATCAGCCCCTTTAGTATCAATAAGGTACTTAACAGTATCTAAATTACCATTTCGAATTGCCAAGTGTAAAGGAGTTCTACCATAGTTGTCTTTAAGAGTAAAATCAGCTCCTTTCTCATCAACGAGATATTTCACTACATCCAGTTTATTCCAATAAGCAGCCAAGTGCAAAGGTGTATTCCCATCGTTATCTTTAGTATTTAGGTTAACCCCTTTACTAATATACTCTTTAATCAAACCAAGATTACCTTGCTTTGCAGCGGTTATTATTCCTAAATTGAGTTTATAAGCTTGTCTCAAAAATAGTACTATATCAGTGTTTTGTGCAGCTAAACTTAGTAAAGTATTACCACTTTTATCTTTAGCATCGAGGCTTGCTCCTTTACTAATGTATTTTTTAACCAAAACAAGGTTACCTTGCTTTACAGCATTCACTAAGTTGACATCAAGCTGTAATTGCATTAAAAAGTTTTTTACTTGTGTTGAGGTTGCTGAATCTGAAGGAGTATTGCCGTATTTATTAGCAGCCTGTATATCAGCTCCTTTCTCCATAAGATATTTTACTACATCAAATGAATCATGTTGAGCAGCAAAATGCAGAGCAGTATTACAATCATAGTTCCTAGCATTTACATCAGCATCTCTTGCTGCAAGATATCTAACTACGTCTAATTTGCCTGCTCTAGCAGCAATATGTAAAGGTGTATAATCATGATCATCCTTGGCATTAACGTTAGCTCCTTTTTCTTCTACAAGATATTTTACTACATCCAATTCACCTTCTTGAACAGCAAAGTATAGAGGTATTTTACCGCTATTATCTTTAACATTTAAATTAACTCTTTTTTCTTCTATAAAATATTTAACCATGTCTAGTTGACCTGCTGCTGCAGCTGCGTGTAAAGGAGTGTAATGAAACTTATCAGTGGCATTTAAGTCAGCTCCTTGCTCTACAAGGTATTTTACTATATCTAAATGGCCTTCTTGAGCAGCAAGATATAGAGGTGTTTTGCCGCTATTATCTTTAACATTTAAGCTGTATCCCTTTTCTTCTATCAAATACCTCATTATGTCTAATTTACCACTGTAAGCAGCTTGATGTAGAGGAGTGCTTCCATCATTAGTAGTAACATGTAAATTAGCCCCTTTTTCTTCTATAAAGTACCTTACTATATCCAGTCTGCCATCATAAGCAGCTTGATGTAGAGGTATACTTCCATCCCTAGTGGTAGTATTTATACTAGCTTTTTTTTCTTCCACAAGATACTTCACTATATCTAAGGAACTAGCAACATATAGAGGAGTATAAGCATACTTGTCGGTATCATTTAAATATGCTCCTGCTTCTATCAGGTATTTTACCATATCTAGATTACCGCTTTTGGCAGCCAGGTGTAAAACTGTGTCACCGCAATTATTTTTGATCATCCTGGTATGAATATTGGCTCCTTTTTCTACAAAATATTGCACTACATCTAACCTACCACTAGCAGCAGCCAAATGTATAGGGTTAGCGTCACGACTGTCGGTAGCACTTAAATCAGCTCCTTTTTCTACCAAGTATTTAACTATATCCAAATGGCCTGCCTGAGCAGCAATGTGTAGAGGAGACCATCTATCTTTGTTGACAACATTTAAATTAACTCCTTTATTTACAAAATACTTCACTGTACTCAAGTAACCACTCAAGGCAGCTGCATGTAGAGAAGTATTGCCATTAGTATTTATAGTTAGATGTACATTTTTTGTTACTTCATAGGAATAATGATCATGACCTACTAGCTCTTTGTAATAACTTGTATAACAAAAATCATCACGTTTATGGAAATTAATTTCATTAACTAAAGTGCCAATTTTCTGCTTTGCAGTTGTATATATATCAACAGAACTTTCACTGCCTTGACTGAGTTGGAAAGTTGGCTGATGTCTAGAAGGATAATCATTCAAATCAAAGCATTTCTGCGTCTCTATGGAGTGAGTATAAATAAAACTACACTCAGAAGAAAAGTTATCACTTGAATTGTGCCTCTTATGCTCAAAAAATAAACTCCCTAACATATCGCTAAAAGCTAATTTCTTACTATTGTCAGAATTGTCCTCCACTACTTTCAATGAGAGAAAATCATCAGGAATAATTGCACTTTCCTCTGTAGCATTATTACGTATATGTAATTTTCTAGACTTGAAAAAATAACTAAATTTTGCATGTGAGTTTCTATCTTGCTCGCATACTATAGATCTATCAAGCTTCACATCATTATCATTGCGCATACTAGAGCTGGTAGTCCTTTCATCCACCACAGCTTTAATTGAATTCAAGAGATTATTTAAAGTAGATATATCAGCTCCTTTTCCTGCAAGGTATTTCACTATGTCTAAATAACCATTTTGGGTGGCTAAATCTAAAGGAGAATTACCACTCTTGTCTTTAGCGTCAATATTTGTTCTTTTTTCCTCTATCAAATATTTTACTACATCTAAATTGCCATTAGCAGCAGCCACATGGAGAAGAGTAAAGCCATTCCTATTAACAGCATTAATATTAGCTCCTTTCTCTGCCAGATATTTTACTATATCAAAAGATATAGCTTCATACATAGGAGTATTGCCACTCTTGTTAGTAACACTTAAATTAGCTCCTTTTTCTACAAGATACTCGACTACATCCAAGTGACTACCACGAACAGTTAAGCTTAAAGAAGTATTACCATCTTTGTCTTGGACCTCAAGATTTACTCTTTTTTCCTCTATGAGATATTCTACTACATTTAGCTTGCCATTCGAAGCAGCTGCATGCAAAGGAGTACCGTTGTTTTTATTAGTAGCATTTAAATCAGCTCCTTTTTCTATAAGGTATTTTACTATATCTAAATGACCACCAAAAGCAGCTAAGTGCAGAAGGGTATTACTATCCTTGTCTTTAGTATCTAGACTAGCATCTGCACTAGCACATTTAGCCTTATCAAGATCACCTCGCTTTACAGCATTTATTAGATCGAGGTTAAATCGCGCCTGATGCAGAAGTTGCTCTATGTAGTAGTTCTGAGCAGCTAAATATAGAAGACTATGGCCATCTTTATCTTGAACTTCAAAATTTGCTCCACGAAGAATGTACTTTTTAACCATGCCAGGATTATCTTGCTTTACAGCATTGATGAGGTTGAAATCGAGTTCCTTTTGTTTTAAAAATTCTATTATTTTAGTATTGCCATTTCGAGTAGCTATCTCTTGTAAAGTATTACCATTCTTGTCTTTAACTTTTAAGCTTGCTCCTTGATTGGAATATTTTTCTACCTTATCAAAATTACCTTGCTTTATAGCATTAAGTAGATTGAGATTAAGTTGTGCTTTTTCTAAAAACTTTACCACATCAGTGTCGATAGCTAGATCTCTTGGTGTTTTACCGCTATCATTCCGAGAGCCAATATCAGCATTTTCTTTTATAAGATATTCTACCACATCTAATCTACCGTTTTGTGCAGCTATATGTAGAGCTGTTTTACCATTATTGCTTTCTTTATTACTCTTGATAATTCTAGTGTGAATATTGATTCCTTGCTCAAGAAGGTATTTTACTATATCTAAGTTACCACTAGCAGCAGCCATATGCAAAGGAGTATAGCCATCCTTACTGGTAGCTGTTAAACTTGCTCCTTTGTCTATTAGGTATTTAACTAAATCCAAGTTACCAGAAGAAGCAGCTAAATGTAGCGAAGTATCTCCATTCTCATTAGTAACATTAAAATCAACACCTTTTTCTATAAGATATTTCGCTACATTAAAGTGATTACCCCAACTAGCAAAGTGTAGAAGAGAGTTGCCATAATTGTTAGCAGCTCTTAAATCAGCTCCTTTTTGAATAAGATATGTTACCATATCTAGATGACCTCTTGCGGCAGCTAGAAATAGAGGAGTGTTACCATAATTATCAATAGCACTTACATCTGCGCCCTTTTTTATCAGATATTTTATGACACCTAAATTACTATTTAAAGCTGCTAAATGTAATACTGTGTTGCCATTATTGTCATCCTTATGAGTTAATTTAACATTCTTTTCATCTACGAAATACTTGATTATGTCCAAATTACCGCCTAAAACAGCAAGGAGAAAAGGTGTGTAACCATTGCTTTCTGTATTTAAATC
>OGCD01000007.1_pt1 | contig 22184 bp, 17 predicted proteins | sample 1570121 | NCBI WGS metagenome assembly OGCD01 (sample SAMN03218062, study PRJEB24507) | insect metagenome | isolation source: haemolymph | host: Pentalonia nigronervosa | place: Madagascar | collected 2012-04-30
TTTGTCCATATTGCTTCTATATATCTTTGGTTAAAATAAATGTCGACACTACCTACAAAACTAGATTTTTTGGATTGACCCACAATTCTATCAGAAGTTTTGTCACTGTGATTGCAGAAAACATAGAACACAAAATTCCTACTGATAAAGCAACAGAGAAGCCTCTGATTGCTCCACTACCAATAGCAAACATTATTCCTGCAGCAATTAACGTAGTGAAATTTGAGTCCAATATTGTGCCGACTGCATTTTTAAATCCCTCTTCAATAGCACGTGCTGTTCTTTTTCCTGATTTTATTTCTTCACGGATGCGTTCAAATATTAAAATATTTGCATCCACTGACATACCAATTGTTAGTGCAATACCAGTAATGCCGGGTAGTGTAAGTGTAGATTCAAGCAGAGTAAGAACTAATAGTATAAGGACCACATTAAAAAATAGTGCAATGGAAGCTAACAAGCCCAATTTACCATAAGTGACGATTATAAATAAAGATACGGCTATAGTAGAGATTATAGCTGCCATTTCTCCTGCTTTTATTGATTCTTTTCCTAGGCTTGGACCGATATTTTTTTCTTCAATGATTTTCAATGGCGCTGGCAATGCTCCAGATCTTAACAGTATTGCTAACTCGTTGGCTTGCTTTTCATTAAAATTACCGCTAATTTCTCCTTCCCCATTTAAGATAGGTTCACGTATTACTGGCACAGTTAGAATTGTATTGTCTAGCACAACAGCAAAAGGTTTGCCTATGTTTTCTTTGGTGATTTTCGCAAATTTTTTGCTTGCTATACTGTTAAATTTAAAATGCACTGTTGGTTTACCCAAAGAGCTAGATCTAGCTGATGCGTTAGTTAGTGCATCGCCACCTATTTCAGTTTTGCGAAATATTGGATAAGAATTGCCTAGTGAATCCTTAAGTAAAACAGTAGTTTCATGGTCGATATCCTGTACTTGAGTTACTTTATCATTTAACAAATGGAAAGTTAGTTTAGCTGTTCTACCAAGCAGTGATTTTATCTGCTCCGTGTTTTCTGCCCCTGGAACCTGTACTAATATTTTGCTCTGTCCTTGCTTTTGTACACTCACTTCCTTTGTACCAAGCTTATCTAAACGCCGTTGAACGTTATTGACTGATACTTCAGCTACTTCATTGATTAAGAAATTTTTATAGCTGGATTTGTATGAAATTGCGATAGAGGCATTTTTTTTGTGTAGTTCCAAATCTGGATTTATTTTATTAATTAATTTTATTGCCTCTTTATGGTTGTTAGCATTATTCAAGTTTATTATTATTTGCTCATTGTTTTTCACATCGCATTCAATATTTTTTGTCAGCAAAGCTTCTCTGACCTCGTCAGCTAGCATGTCTAGCTTTTCTTTGAAGTAAGAGTCCAAGTCTATGTCGAGTAACAGAGATGCCCCTCCCTTTAAATCAAGGCCTAAGTTTATTTTCTTTTTTGAAATTAAAAACTTGTTATCAAAAAAGTTCGGTAATACGATATATAAAGATAACAGGAACACGCATAATATTGAAATTGATTTAACTATAAGTTTCATAGATATAAATTACAAAGTTATAGTAGACCTCTCGCATAACCTACTTCTGATGGCAATTTTGTCGTCAAAACTTGCCTACGCTCCTCAAATACATCCAGGTATTCTGTGGTGCTCGTCTGCGTTTTTCCTAAAACATTTCTCATCATAAATAAGTTCTGCGAGAGGTCTAGTGAAGTAATTGTAAACTAAAAACGTCTTTAGTGCACTATTTTACATTTTAAGCTAGAATTTTACTTTTAAATACGCACACAAATGTTAGTTAGGATAGGCACTAGAGGTAGTAACTTGGCAATTGCCCAAGCTTTAGAAGTAAAGCGAGAGTTACTCAACTATTTTCCTAGCTTGTCTGTTGAAATTATTAAAATCAAAACTTCTGGAGATAAGCATGCTAACGCAAATCTTGCTGAAATAGGTGGTAAAGGGTTATTCATAAAAGAGATTGAAAATGCACTACTTGCAGATAATATAGACATTGCAGTTCATTCGCTGAAGGATGTACCTGCATTTTATTCACAAGGTGTAACAATTAACTGTATTTTGAAGAGGTTAAGCCCCTGCGATGTTTTTGTCTCTAGTAAGCATGCAAGTCTTGGATCTCTGCCGCAGCAGGCTACAATTGCTACTTCATCGATAAGGAGGAAAGTTCAGTTATTGAACTTCAGGCCAGATTTAAACATAGTGCCACTGCGTGGAAATGTTACAACCAGGTTGCAAAATCACAATTTTGATGGAATAATTTTGGCTGAGGCTGGGTTGATAAGATTAGAGAAACATCACTTAATTACAGAAATATTATCACCAAAAATGATGTTAAGTGCAGTAGGACAAGGGGCTATTTGCGTGCAATGCAGGAAAAATGATGTAAAAATTATCGATCTTTTAGAGAAAATTAATGATAATAAGTCATTTATAAAAGTAAAATCAGAGCGTAGTTTTATGAAAACGGTCAATGGTTCATGTTTCACACCACTTGCAGCTTTAGCTGAATATGTAGGTGAAAATATGTTGCACTTGCGGTGTATGTTAGCAGATGAGAGGAACATATATTATACTGAGCGCACTTCTTCTATTGATGATGCTGAAGAAATGGGTATGGATGCTGGGTTAGAGTTGAAATCAAAATGCTTATAAATTTACCTAAAGTGTGTGGGGTCTATCGCTACAACGTTCTAATGTCCAAAATGACGTGGTTAAATGTTGGCGGGCAAGCTGATGTATTATTTAAACCCCATGATATTGATGATCTCGCGCATTTAGTTAAAAACGCTGAATTGCCGATCAATATTATTGGTGCGACATCTAACATAATAGTGCGCGATAGTGGCATTAGAGGCATAACAATAAAGTTAGGTAAGGAATTTGCCTACATCAAAAGCAATGGAGATAATTCCATAATTGCTGGTGGTGCTGTATTATTGAGCAATCTTGCGCGTTTTGCTGAAGAGCAACAGGTAGGAGGTTTTGAATTTTTAGTTGGCATTCCAGGGACGGTGGGTGGCGGAGTAGAAATGAATGCAGGTGCATATGGTGACGACATTGCCGGCATTGTACAGTCTGTGAAGGCAATTAATTTGGCAGATGGCAACTTATATACGCTTTCTCCTCAGGAAATGGGATATTTCTATCGTGGGCACAATTTAGCAGGAAAATGGGCTTTTGTTGAAGCTGAGTTCAAGGGAGTGAAATCAGAGCGTCAGCTCATACGGCAAAGGATGAAAGAAATCATTATTAAAAAGAATCAAAGTCAACCAACGAGTGGCAAAACTGCAGGGTGTATATTCAAAAATCCGCAGAATCACCAAGCATGGGAGTTGATAGATCAATCCCAATGTCGAGGTTTGAGTATAGGGGGAGCCAAAATTTCCGATAAGCACTGCAACTTTCTTATAAATGATAACAATGCCACTGCATCTGACTTAGAAAGTCTTGGCAATAAGGTGCAAAAAATGGTAAAAGATAAGTTTAATATTGATCTTATATGGGAAATTAGGGTAATGATGCAATGAGCATAAATATGCTTGACAAGACAAGTTTGTTATTTCATAATTACGATAGGGATATTGTAATAACATTGAGGTATTAGTGTATGATGTTCAAAATGTATTACGGAAATAAGTTGTTGACTATTAAATTAATGATTATTAAATACTTTATGCCGATAATTATTATAGTATATTAATTCACTGTGGTGGGGTTTATGAAAGATTTTTTTAAGGATAACGAAAATAAAACGAGTTCAAGCTCAGATAATGTGCGGGCCCAAGGTAAAATTAGGCCGCAAGATATAATCGAGGAGCAAGAACTTAAAGCTAAAGAAGCACAAGAGGTATATCACAAGATATATAAAGATCTTGAAGAGTCCTGTGCTGAAATGGATACGTGTATTAACGAAGAGTGTGATACACCGGAAGTATTAATTGATAAGATCTTTGACTTTTTTCAAGGTGCTTTTGATGAAGCAGGTGTGGAAGATGAAAAAGACTATCAAAAAATTAAGGAATTTTTCGCTAGTAAAGCAAGAAAACGAGATCAGCTGTTATCAATGCTTGAGTTTATCAAGTCACTATTGAAGAAACTTTTCAGTGCGGGTTCAAGTTTGAGCTGGCAAGAAAGGTTAAAAAAGGAAATAGAGGATTTAGAAAAAGAATTACTAGATAAGGATTTATCTCCGGAAGAGTGGCTAAGTAAACTTGAAAGGTTGAATTTGCTGAAGTTTGTAGATCTTTTTGGACCATTGAATTTTATCGGCGCGGTAGTAAAAGCACTCACTATCTTTGTAGCATTTGAGGCCACTTCGCTAGTTGGTGAAGGATTTATAAAAGAACTGCTGGTCAAAGAAAAGGTTGTTCTGCCAGAAAATAGAGGAGTAAAGGAAGAAATCACCGATAAATTTATTATAAGCATTGTCAACATGTTGAGTGATGCTGTACCATTTGCTAAAAGTATAGGAGAACTGCTCAGCATAGCTGTTATTGAAAGTGTGACTGCTGGTATTAAGACCGAATTGGGAATTGTAGACACGAGAATACCATACGTTGTTCCTTTGCTTGTAACTCCTGAACCAGTTGTAAAAAAACTACCGGTAGAAGAAGTGCGAACAAAACCAGTAGAAGAACCAAAAGTTGAGAAGAAGCCAGAAAAACCAGCTGCACCGGAACCTAAGGTTGCACCAAAACCTAAAATCAAATCACCTGATGAGAGCAGGACTGTGGTAGAAGGAAGAGAACGACAACGTAGTAATGATCCTCGAGTACAATTTTTGCTTGCTCAAGCAAATGAATCAAATGTTCCACCTAGCACTGTGCAAGACCCTCAGCTTGCACAACATATATCTGGGCTGAACCTGGGACGCAGTCAAAATTAGTAAAAAAAATGCTTGCAATGGTAATTTATTTTTAATATACATGTTACATAATTTATTAAATAATAGGTAGGAGGTTAATATGAAAAAAAGTCAACAAATAGAGTGGCAGCAAAGTGAAAAAACAGTACGTCAACCAACAGATCTGTCTTTTCAGATGTATAAGAAAGAAGGTGGGCCAGGGGGAGTAAGGGCTCCAGATAAAGGTATTCGTAGGCAGTACTTTGGTGAACCAAATTCAAAGGTGTCCGGTCCGTCTTCAAGTCAACCAGGTTCGTCTAAAGATCAAAAAAAATAATTTATTTTAATAGGAGGGGTTATGCCTAATTTAGTTAAAAGGTTGGTTAATAAAAAGTTAGTTAATGAAGGGTTAATTAACGCATTAGTGAAAGCATTTAATATTAATAATTATACTTATAATACGTATACTAATTTTACCACAGAGTATGCCACAGATAATAAAGGTTACATTACAGAAGGTTATATTACTATGGCGTTTGATGATAATATGAACAAGGGACAATGTGTCAATTACTTACAAAAACTAAGGGAGAAAGCATTTAACAAGTTTTATTCGGGTGAAGTTGGGGCAGCAACTTCTTTTAATCTTGACTATTTTCCTTTTGACTGTGATGGGAAATATATAGTGCTGGCTAAAGAGGCGGGTAGATTAAAGCTAAGGGTTCTTATAACTCCAGAAGTGATATCTAACTTACAAGCTCATTTAGCGCTTTCGATGTCGAAGGACATTGAAGTGAAAATTGATGGTAAGATTATGCCTAAAGAGCGAGATGAGGATAAATGTGATAAATATATTACAGGTAGCAGTTTTGAAAGCGCAGCATTAGCTCAAAAATTTGCCGATCAATTTAATACAAAAGTACAAAAAATTAAAGATTTTACACCAGGAGGTAGATATTCTGCATCAGGTTGCGTGAGGGTTAAGGGGAATGATACATATGTTACTCGGAGTATTTTTAATGATGCTAACTTTGTTCAGGATTATGCAGAAGAATATATATGGCGTGTAGGGCGTACTTTTGAGAGTCCTAGTGCTAATGATGGTATTGGAATGCTCAAAAATGCACTCTTTCGATTTATTCGTCATGCAACAGGTATAAACATTAGGTATTGTGATCATGTTTCCTACGTATTTCCTGTTTTGGAAGGTGGCCGCAAGGAATATAGCATTCTTGTACCAGGTGTAGAGGATAAAGATGGTTTGAGATATCTAAATGAAAAGGAAGTGGCACTAATTAATTCTGTGTTTAGGAGCAGCAAGTTTAATTTTAATATATTGCACGATGTTAGTACCTGTATTGAAAAAAAAGACTTATCAACAACTCAAAAAACTATAGATGCGGTGGGTAAAAATGGAATATATGGTATAGATCTTTATAATGAAGATGTCAGCATTTGTGCGCTCGACACTATTTTCAGTAATTCTCGAGTTACTCAAGTTGGTAATGAGTATAAACTGGAAGTACAATCTTCTCCACACATAGATAAGTCGCAAGCTCAGCGGCAAGAAGCTTTATTGCGTATACAGGAAATTATATTGCGTGCGAGTACAGCTCAGTCACATGCAGAGACAGCTCAGTCACATGCAATAGAAGCTCAGAGATGTGCAAATATGACTATATTGCATACAGAGTTAGTTCAACTGAGTGCAGAGGCAGCTCGCTTGCGTGTAGATGAAATTAATTTACGTGCAGAGTCAGCTAAATGGTATGCAGAAGCATCTCGATTGCATGCAGAGATAGCTCAGTCAACTGAAGAGGAAGCTCACTACCTTGCAGAGGAAACTCACTTTCATGCAAAGGAAATGCAGTTCCGTGTAGAGGTAGTTAAGTTGCGTCAAGAAATAAACGAGAAAGATAAGGAAAAAAAGCAAAATCCATCTCGTTGTAACCCAAATGATCGAAGTAAGTGGGGATCAATAGATAGTAGTTCATCAGATGATAATGATCGTAATATTAATCATGATCCTGCTGCTAAGCCACCAATTGCTAATCGTTTAAGTACTGCAGCTCAATCAAGTAGCGATAATTTTGGCAATAAAAAGGGTCAAGGACAAAGTGATAGTGGACAAGGTCGTATACCTACGCCTCCACCTTTCCCTGTGGACAAGCCAGATCATCTTCATCTTCCATTGGGGCAACAAAATTCAAATTCTAGTACTAGCAGTGGTTATGATAGTAACGGACCTAAAACTGCAGAGCACAAGCAACTGAATGTAATTTTATCTTCTGATACGACGGATTCAGGTCACAGTAGTCGCAATAGTACTCTTCTACGCGGTAGTACTCCTCCGCGCAGTGGTACTTCTTCAACTGCAGATAAATATAAACAGAAAAAAAGTTTACTTTCTAGAATATTCTCCTTTCTTGGCAGAAAAGATAGACCAGAAGAAGATCCATATCAACATTCTATAAGCGATGCTAGTGCTAGTAGCATTGTTAGCAAGGATTCTGCAATTTCTCTTAGAAGTCAAAACAATACTGTTATGACTCAAGGAAAAGATAGTGTGCAAAGTAAACTAAGCAATCTCCAAGTGGAACGAGGTAATGTAGGTGAAAAAGAAGTGGATGTAGTGTTTTAATACTCAATTTGGTCCTTCCTTTCTTGTGGAAGGAGGGGCTGTATATGTTTAATATGAAAAATGGATAATTCTATTATAAGAAAGTACGATATTAGAGGTGTAGTGGGTGAGAATTTGCATATCAGTGATGGGTATGAAATCGGCAGAAAGTTTGGTCAAATTTTCACTAGCGTTTGTGTTGGCTATGATAGCAGAGTAGATTCACCAAGTATAGAAAAAGCACTGATAGCGGGTCTTATTGCCTCTGGTGCAAATGTTATACGCATTGGTTTGTGCTCTGCCCCTATGCTCTATGCAACAACACAGATTACGCAAGCCGAAGCTGGTATAATCATCACAGCTTCCCATAATCCCAGCGAATATAATGGGGTTAAGTTTTTCAGCAACAAAAAAGTTTTTTCCGATCAGGAAGTCAAGGAAATTATGAACAGTTCTGTTGAAAACAGTTCACGAGTAGGAAGTTTAATTAACATCAGTATATACGATCGATATATTAATATTCTGAAAGGTGTTATAAAAAACAATACCGAAAAAAAGTTGAAAATAGCCTGGGATTGTGGTAATAGCCCAGCAAGTGGCATTATTTGGTATATTGAAGAAATTTTACCTGGCCATACGCACATAGTGATAAATAACTCTATAGATGGCACATTTCCGCTACATGATCCAGACCCGATAGAAGAAAAAAATCTTGTGCAATTAATTAAAACCATCAAGGAGCATGAATGCGATGTCGGTATTGCGCTGGACGGTGATGGCGATCGAGTGCGTTTTGTTGATCACAAAGGCAATGTTATTTCCAATGACCATTTATTTATGATTTTTGCACGCGAAGTTTTGGATAAGCATCCCGGCAGTAAAATTGTTGCCAACGTAAAAATGAGCATGAAAGTGTGTGATTTTATTAGTAAATTGGGAGGGCAAGTGATTACTTGTGCTACTGGCCATTCATTAGTCAAAAAAAAGATGGTGGAAGAAAATGCACAGTTTGCCGGTGAATTAAGCGGGCATTTTTTCTTTTCTGAGTTAGGGTTTGATGATGGGTTATATTCTGCCATTAAGGCAATTGATATTTTACTTAAAAGAGAAAAAAGTCTGTTTGAAATAGTTGAAAATTTGCCCGAGTTGTATATTACTCATGAAGTAAAGGTTACGGTTAAAGATGAAAACAAATTTCAAATAATTGAATCAATAAAAAAAATGCTGCAGAAGGAAAATATTGCTTTTTCAGACCTTGACGGCATTAAGGTAACCACAGATAGTGGGTGGTGGTTGCTTAGAGCATCAAATACACAAAACTGCATCACTGCAAGATGCGAAGGAGAAACTTTGGAGGATTTTGAGCGGATTAGAAAGGTTTTATTTCATTATATTGATGCAGCAAAGTCGTTAAATTCGTGACTAAAAAAGTCAATGATATTTTTTCTGACCTCTGTTTTATCTGTCATGTTATTGATTTTTACACGAAAATCAGATGAGCCTTTAAGACCGCTGCTATACCACCCTATGTGCTTACGTGCCATTTTTACTCCTGGGTCATCTCCGTAATATTCAAGTATGCTATCATAGTGCTCAATGATCACATTTAGTTTCTCTAATGATGATAATTCGGAGATTTTTCCTCCTTGTAAAAAATTTATTGCTTGGTTAATGAGCCAAGGTTTACCGTAAGTACCACGGCCTATCATTACTCCATCAGCTCCAGATTCTTTGAGAGCATTCTGAATATCACTTAAGTTTTTAATATCACCATTTACTATAACAGGAATTTTCACTTGCTCCTTTACATTTTTCACAAACTTCCAATCTGATTGACCATGATAAAGTTGCGCTCTTGTTCTACCATGTACAGTTATCATCTGCGTCCCGAGATCTTCTGCGATTTTTGCCAATTGCGGAGCATTGCGATTTTCATCGTTCCACCCAGTGCGCATTTTTACTGTGACGGGAATATTAACTGCATTTACCACGGCTTCAATTATTTCAGCCGCTCTTTTTTCGTCACGCATTAGTGCTGAACCTGCATAGCCATTTACAACTTTTTTAACCGGACAACCAAAATTTATATCTATGATTTTTGCTCCCATGTCCTCATTCAGTTTTGCAGCCTCTGCCATTACCTCTGGTTCACATCCAGCAAGCTGCACAGCCGTTAATTCATCAACTTTTGCTTTTTGCAGACTTTGGCGAGTTTGCATAATCATCGCTCTGCTTGCGATCATCTCTGAAATCAATAAGCTTGCCCCGAGTTTTTTGACCACAGCTCTGAATGGATAGTCAGTGACTCCAGACATCGGAGCCAAAATTACTGGAGAATCAATCGTTAAATTTCCTATTTGTAGGGGCATAGCATAGATTTTTATTGTAAATTCATAGTTGACATTAACTCCTTTTCTTTTCACCCACTTGTGAAACACACGTATCTTCTAATACACTACTTTGATTTTGCTTCCATTCTGCATCGTTCTCAAGTATTTTTGCAAATATTGTTCTTATTTCTTTTAATTCCTCTAGAGTCAGTTTGTAGTTTAACTTTTCAATAATTTCATCATGTGATTTACCTTCTATTAACATATCAGTGATTTCCTTAGCATTCAGCAAAGCAAATACACCACAATTATACCCATCATTTTGTTGCTTAGCTTTAGAGCTTCTTAGATCACTTATTTCTATAGTCGCTTGTAATACAGCAGCTATGTAATAAACATCAATTTGTTTATCAACTAACTCGTTTCTGTCCTCTCTTACGCACCTTAATGCTTCTTTCATACTTTCTTTTTGTTCTTTAATCTTTGCGTCCTTTGGGTTCTCCTCAGATTTGGATATCAAATTACTAACTTCAGTCGTAATAGGTTCCATCTGTAGTTCAGTAATTTTATTTGCTAATTGTATATTTTCTAGTATACCATAAGCATCTTGTAATCCATTACCAAATGAGTCACAATAATAAGCCATGTATTTCTTATCTGATGGATTATATGAAACAACCAGTGTGACCCAATGGTGGCCTAAGTTAATGATTGAAGTAAATATTACTTTTAATTTTTCTTGCTCTACCTTTTTTTTATACTCCTTTAATCCTTCATTTAAAGAATTTACGTTACCAGGAATACAAAAGAATACGTCATTTTCTGTATTTTCTGAGTACCTACATACAGCTCTTGCAATATGAGCAATATCATGTTGTTGTAACCAGTATGTATACTTGCCTGCTTGTGTTTGGTTAACTAAATTTTGTCGTGCAAGAGCTGCATCACCATCTTGCTTAGAAAAAAGATTTGATAACTTGTTCGTTGCTGAACTAACTAATGAGCTAAATAAAGGCTTAGAACTACTGTGGCCGCTACTTTGTGAAACCTTAGAACTTTTGCTACTACTCTTTGATGAATCAAGAGAAGTTTCAGAATTACGGCGTCTGCTGCTTGGTGAAACTTCAGGGCTGCTGTTTGATGAATCAAGAGAAGTTTCAGAATTACGGCGGCTACTATTTTGTGAATTAAGAGAAGTATCAGAACTACTGAGGCTGCTACTTTGTGAAACCTTAGAACTCTTGTCATCTAATGTTTTTAGTTTTACAAATCCTTTTTCTTGAGTTCTTCTTTTATGTAAAGAATCCTTTGCCATATCGAATAAAGGTTTTGCGGCACTGAAAGTTAACCCAGCTGCTACTATGAAAACAGCTCCAAGCGCAATCCAAGCAATGGGTTTTGAGACTAGTAAAGCGAATGGCAGAATTAAATAAGGAGCAAAAGTAAAAACGAACGGTGCGATGCATAAGCTCGCAATAGTCACTCCTATATAAATATATACACCAAACTCTGCACCTACTTTAAAATTGCTAGGTTTTATGTAACTTTTCATTTTTATGTTTACTGAATAATATGCATATATTATAGAAAATATTAATTAAAATATCAATATATAGTTACTATTTTGAAATCATGTTGAATGTTAAGAATTTTTACGTTACATTGTAATCGAAATGGTTAGTCAATGCAATTATGCATGATATAGAGTATATACGTAAAAACCCTGAAGTATTTGATAAAGCAATGAAAAACAGAGGGGTAAAGGAATTTTCTATAACTGAAATATTGAAATTTGACCAAGAAAGTAGACTGCTAACCACTAAGTTGCAAGACTTAAGTAGGCAACGCAATGAAATTACGGAAAAAATAAAAAAACTTAAGACAGCTAAAAGTCCATGTGAACAAGAGGTGGCATTATCAAAAGATATTGCAAATGAAATAGAAGCAATAAGCTCAAAAGAACGAGAAATGAAGGGCATGTTGCTTAATATTTTATCTAATTTACCAAATATTGCTGCACAAGATGTACCAATCGGCGAAAATGAGGATTTTAACGTAGAAATTAAAAGATATGGGGAGAGAAAGCAATTAAACTTTACACCAAAATCTCATTATGAACTAGGAGAAAAACTAGGGTTGATGGATTTTGAACAAGCAGCAAAAATTTCTGGGTCGAGGTTTGTAATATTAGAAGGAAAATTAGCTCAGCTAGGACGGGCACTAGTAAGTTTTATGCTTGATATGCACACTAATGAGTTTGGTTATACTGAGGTATATCATCCAATTTTGGTAAAAGATGAAGCTATGTATAACGTTGGTCAATTACCAAAGTTTTCTCATGATTCATACTTAACTACCGATGAGTTAAGGTTAATTCCTACAAGTGAAGTAGTGTTAACTAATTTAGTTGCAGATAAGCTTGTAAGTGAAAATGCACTGCCTATCAGGTTCACTGCATATTCAGAATGTTTTCGCAAAGAAGCAGGAAGTGCTGGACGAGATACTAGAGGTATGATAAGACAGCATCAATTTGGTAAAGTTGAGTTGGTTAGCATTACAACTGAAGATCAATCAAAGAGTGAACTGGAGCGTATGACAAATGTTGCCGAAGAAATATTAAAGAGGTTAGAATTGCCATATAGAGTAATGTTACTATGCAGTTGTGATATGGGCTTTGCTGCGCAGAAAACTTATGATATAGAAGTATGGCTACCTGGACAAAATAAATACCTGGAAATATCAAGTTGTTCAAATTGTGGTGCATTTCAAGCAAGGAGAATGAATGCTAAAACTTCTAATGGAAAAATAAAAAAATATGTTCATACTTTGAACGGTACAGCTTTAGCTATAGGAAGAACTATTGTTGCTATAATGGAAAATTATCAAAATTCTGACGGGTCAATTGCAGTGCCAGATGCATTGCAAAAATATATGAGGTGTCAAAGTATTTGACAATTTTCATGTATAATTTAGTATTTAATTGCCATTATGTAGGTAAGTTTTAAGTTGTTATAAGAGAGGTTGAAAATGAAGGTTTTGGTTATAGGTTCTGGCGGGCGTGAGCATGCTATACTTTGTGCTTTAAAGAAATCTCCTACGCTGACCAAGTTATATGTGACTCCTGGTCGTCAAGCTACGGAAAATTTAGCTACTTTAGTAGATATAAATGCTAATAATTCAATGGATGTAACACAATTTTGTAAGAGGGAGAATATAGAATTGGTTGTTGTTGGTCCAGAACAGCCAATAATCAATGGTCTTTCTGATGACTTAACTGCAGAAGGAATCAATGTTTTTGCTCCAAGTAAAGCAGCTGCAAAGCTTGAAGCATCGAAATCTTTCACTAAGGAACTATGTAAACAATATAGCATACCAACTGCTAAATATGAGTATTTTGTTGATGAAAATTCGGCCAAGAATTTTGTAAAGAGTAGAAAAATAAAATTTCCACTTGTAATTAAGGCAAATGGACTCGCAGCAGGAAAAGGTGTTATAATATGCCACACAGAGGATGAAGCTTTTTCTGCTATAAATTCAATGCTAGTGAAGAAAAAATTTGGTGAATCAGGTGAAGAAATAATTATAGAAGAATTTTTAGTCGGGAAAGAAATTAGTTTTTTTGTTCTTGTTGATGGGTTGAAAACAGCAGTGCTTGGCTGTGCAAGAGACTATAAAAGGGTACATGAAAATAATGAAGGACCAAACACAGGTGGCATGGGAGCGTATTCATCGCCTTCAATTATCAGCAAAGAAATGGAACAAAAAATTATTCAAAGAATAATATATCCTACAATTCAAGCATTAGTTAATATGGGTACACCTTATCAAGGAGTGCTATTTGCTGGTGTAATGATTACTAAAGATGGCCCAAAACTTCTTGAGTATAATATCAGGTTAGGTGATCCAGAAGCACAAGTAATATTGCCTCGGATTGACCCTAGCTGTGACTTATTAAAGTTGATGTTATCAGTTGTACAAGGAAAATTAAATGCTAAAATGGTAGAACTCAATAACAAATCCACAGTTTGTGTAGTAGTAGCCAGTGAAGGTTATCCAAATGATTATAAGAAAGGAGAAATCATAAAAGGGTTAGATAGGATTGAAAGTATTCCGGACGTTTCACTGTTTCATGCTGGAACTAAGTTGGATGAAAATGGTAATTGGATTTCAGATGGCGGTAGGGTATTGAATGTAGTTGCAGAGGGAGACACAGTAGAAGAGGCAAAAAGTAAAGTGTATTCAGCCCTAAACTTTTTAGAGTGGCCAGGGGGAGTTTTTAGATATGACATTGGGTTGTCTGAAAAGTAGAGATCTATTAACTTACTTTTATGCAGTATTGGCTGTTCTTGAACAATAATCTAACATTTTTTATCCCTTGATTACGGAGTTTTGATGCTGTTGATTTAGCGGCATCAATATTTTTGAAAAATGCAATATATCCTTTACTTTCAGCAGTGATTTTTTTTGGATGACGTGCCTGTATAGCTTTCTCATATTGCTTTTTGTAGTGTGGATTTTTCTTAACCAATTGTTCTGATTTTTCTCTTAGGTACTGAATTTTTACTCTTGTAAGTCCGTCCTCATGAAACCCTAAAATCCTAGCTGCTTCTTCTGAAAGGTCTATAATTCTATCCTCAAAAAAAGGACCTCTATCATTGACTCTTATAACAAGTTTCTTCCCATTTTTGAGATTAGTTACAAGCACAAAGCACGGCAGTGGTAATGTTTTATGTGCTGCTGTGATCAAATTACGATCAAATATTTCACCATTTGCTGTTGGTTTGCCATGATCTTCTATGCCATACCAAGATGCTACTCCTACTTCCTCATAGTCACTGTAACTTTTTGGATGGTAAGTGATGCCATTGATTGTATAGCTGCTGCCAATTTTATAATAGCCCGGTTTTCTATAGTGTTTGTGATGAAAACTACAATCACTGATTAGAGTAAACATTAGGCACAAAAATACCAACTTTCTTATCATTTGCTTTTGTGAAAAGATTCGTCACTGTGTGATTTGTAAGTATAATAAATTTAGTTAATGAAGTAAATCTCTAAAGATGGACAGTACTAGAGTAGTACATATTATAGGTATAGGTGGAATAGGAATGAGTGCTATTGCTGAAATCCTGCATAATCTTAACTATAAAGTGCAGGGTAGTGATGCACACTCAAATAACAATATAGATAGACTAAAAAAACTTGGTGTAGAAGTATACGTTGGCCATAGCACCGATAATATTAATCAAGCGCAGATAGTTGTATATTCCTCTGCAATCCAACCCAACAACGTAGAGTTAGTTGCAGCAAGAGAAAGTAATAAAGTTGTTATTCACAGATCTGATATTCTTGCTGAGCTTACAAAAAATAAGTACACCATCGCAGTTTCAGGTTCAAGTGGAAAGACAACAACAACAGCAATGATAGCTTCTATTTTTGATCATTCTAATATTGATACAACTGTTATTGTGGGAGGAATCTTAAATTCGTATCAAAGTAATGCAAAGTCTGGTAAAAGCAATATTTTTTTGCTTGAAGCTGATGAGTCAGATGGAACTATGCTAAAAATTCATGCCAATATTGCAGTTATAACTAGTATTAACAATGATCACATAGATTATTATGGTACGTTTGATGGCATCAAGCGTGCATTTTATCAATTTATAGATCAAGCAGATTACGCTATTTTACCGGATTCTGTGGATATTAATTGCAGTGGAGATAAGATACAAACGTTCGGATTTGAAGATGCCAATAGACCTCTTTCGAAAACGATTTATGGTAAGAAATTTTTAGAAGAAGTGCAAGCGAGCACCACAGAATACTCGAATGTATTTGAGGAGCGTAGCTCAGCTTCGACGACAAAATTGCCATCAGAAATTGAGTTTCGAAAGAGGTATAATATAAGGGCTGTTAACATTAAGCAGCATACTAATAGCATAGAATTTGATGTATTAATCAATGTGAATGAAGCTCAGTCATTTCAACTGAAAAGTATAATACTATCAAACGCGATCGGAATGCATAAGGTTAGTAATGCTTTAGCTGCAATATCAGTTGCAATTAAATTGGGAATCAGTGAAGAAAGCATTAGAAAAGGTCTTTTAGAATTTAAGGGAGTAAAAAGAAGATTCTCTACAGTTGCTGATATTGATGGTGTGAAGTTAATAGAGGACTATGCACATCACCCAGATGAAATTCATGCAACTTTAACAGCTGCACGTTCAATCAGTAAAGGTAAGGTTATGGGAATTATCGAACCACTGCGTTTTGCTCGCATTCGTAATTTTTTCTGTGAGTTTATAAATATTTTCAGGATGTTTGACTATGTAATTCTTACCCCCGTTCATCCTCCAGAAGATTATCCCATTCCTGGTTGTAGCATAGATGATATACAGAAGGCTTTGATAAGCAATGGTTTTAATAATGTCAAAACTATGAATGACTCTCTGTCAATTTCGCGTTTTATTAATGATTTCACAAATTCTGGGGATATAGTATTATTTATAGGAGCTGGCGGTAATATAGCTAAATTAGCAAAAGAAACTGCTGAGTGTATGATAGGAGCAGAATAATGAAGAAAATAATTCGTAATGTACTTGCAAGGGAAATTTTAGACAGTAGAGGATACCCAACAGTTGAGGTTGAGGTAGAACTATGCGATGGAGTGATGGGCAGAGCATCTGTGCCTTCTGGAGCTTCAACTGGCAAATTAGAAGCTCTAGAGCTGAGAGATGAGGATGAAAAAAGATATTATGGCAAAGGAGTATTGAAAGCTGTTGCGTCGGTAAACAAAGCAATATCAAATAAAATTATTGATATGGATGCCACTAATCAGGGTCTTATAGATGAAACTTTGATAGAGATGGATGGAACAGACAATAAATCTAATCTTGGAGCAAATGCAACTTTAGGAGTGTCTCTTGCTGTGGCAAAAGCTGCAGCAAATAGCTTGAATATACCATTGTACAGGTATTTAGGTGGAAGCCAGGCACAGATTATGCCAGTACCGTTAATTAATATACTTAACGGTGGAATGCATGCAGATAATAAACTAGACTTTCAGGAATTTATGATTATTCCCATTGTAGCTGAGACTTTTAGTGATGCATTGAGAATGTCTGCGGAGGTATTTCATAGCTTACGTAATATTCTCGAGAAAAAAGGTTATAGTGTAAATGTTGGGGATGAAGGCGGATTTGCTCCAAATATTGAAAAAACTGAGGAAGCAATAGACTTCATTATTCAAGCTATAGAATTAGCTGGCTACTCTGGCAGTTTTGCACTTGGACTTGATGTTGCTTCCTCCGCTTTTTATGAAAATAAAGTTTACAAATTTGAAAATAAAGAATTAACCTCAGAGGAGTTGATAGAGTATTATTGTGGTCTTGTAGCAAAATATCCAATCGCTTCTATAGAGGATGCAATGAGTGAAGACGACTATGATGGTTGGAAGCTTATTACCGCAAAGCTTGGAGGTAATATTCAATTAGTAGGAGATGATTTGTTTGTGACAAATTGTAAGCTGATAAGCGAAGGCATAAAACAGAAAATGGCTAACGCTGTACTTATAAAACCAAATCAAATAGGAACATTAACAGAAACCTTTAATGCTATAGAAATGGCCAGATCAAATGGATATAAAGCTATTATCTCCCACCGCTCAGGAGAAACAGAGGACACGACAATATCACATATAGCAGTTGCATCAAACTGCGGGCAAATAAAGACAGGAGCGCTATCTCGTTCTGATAGATTAGCAAAGTATAATGAATTGTTGAGAATAGAGGGTTCACTACCCAAGCATTCATATGGATCTATATGAGTTTTATTGATGAAGTAAGGCTTTTTCTTAAAGCAGGAGACGGTGGTGATGGATGCGCAAGCTTTCGTCGAGAAAAGTTTGTTGAATTTGGTGGACCAGATGGTGGCAATGGTGGTAGGGGTGGTAGTATCATTTTCATCGCTGACCAAAATATCAGCACTTTGCTTGATCTTCGCTATAGGCAACGCATAAAAGCTGAAAGTGGAAAAAATGGCTCAGGTAGAAATAAAACCGGTGCTTCAGGGAAAGATGTTGTGCTCAAGGTTCCGGTTGGTACACAAATTATTGATGAAGAGACTGAAGAGGTAATAGCTGATCTTGATAAAGCTGAAATGGAGTTTTTGGTAACACAGGGAGGTCGAGGAGGTATTGGAAATACTCACTTTAAATCTTCCACTAATAAAGCTCCTAGACATTTTACTCTTGGTCATCCTGGAGAAGAAAAATACGTATCATTAAAGCTGAAGGTTTTATCTGATGTTGGCATTATTGGTATGCCAAATGCTGGTAAATCACGATTTTTAACTCGTTGTTCAAACTCAGATTCGAGAGTGGGTGATTATCCATTTACCACCTTAAGACCTCATCTTGGTGTTGCAAAAATAGATTGTGATGAGATTGTTATAGCAGACATCCCTGGAATCATTGCTAATGCTCACCTGGGAGTCGGACTTGGGCATAAGTTTTTAAAGCATATAGAGAGGTGCAGAATCTTACTGCATTTGATTGATGTAACCCACGAAGATGTTGTTTCAGCTTACAGTTGCACGCACAACGAGTTAAAACTCTATAATAGTAGTCTAACTAAAAAAGAAGAAATTGTGGTATTAAACAAGTGCGACTTACTTACAGAACAGGAAATTTTGGATAAGAAGAATTATCTAGCGCATTACCTCAACAAGGAAGTGTTGTGTTTATCAATTAATGACAGTTTACAGTCTATTTTAAGATTGTTAAACGCTAAACTTAAACCATCACCTTGATAGCTTAAACAATATATTCCTCAGGACGATCACTCCAAGGCCGTATTTTTACAAATAAAAAAAGATGTACTTTCTGTGCAAATATTTTCTCTAACTCGCTACGTGCCTCAATATTAATTTTTTTTATATTACTGCCGCCTTCTCCTAAAATTATTTTTTTATGACTTTCTCTTAAGACAAATATAACCTGCTTTATAATTAAACTTTTATCCTTCTTCTCCTCAAATTGTTCAGTGATAACTGCTGTAGAATATGGTAATTCCTGATGCAAATTCAAAAATAGTTTTTCTCGTGTGATTTCTGCTGATAAAAAATTATTTGATGAGTCTGTTGCTTGATCTTCTGGATAAAGCCAAGGACCAACAGGTGCAACTTCAGATAAATAATTTATTAAATCAAAAAGTCCATCATTCTTTAGTGCTGATATCATGAAAATTTTTTCGAATTTATACAATAGATTGAAATGTTCATATGCCATTTTTAATTCAGGTCTTTTTATTAGATCAATTTTATTGAGAATTAAAATGCACCTATGCTGCAACTTGACAAGTATAGCCTTAATTTTTTCTATATTCTGTAGATAATTTTTAACATCGATAAGCAGTAAAGTTATGTCATCACCTTTAATTGCTGACCATGCAGATTTAACTAAAGCTTTTTCAAGTTTAGTTTTTGCTGTAAAGATTCCTGGAGAATCGGTAAAAATGATTTGTGTATCACCACAAATTGCAATGCCTCTTATTTGTGTTCTTGTTGTTTGTGCTTTAGGAGTTACAATTGCAATTTTTTTACCTATAATGCTATTAATTAGTGTGGACTTACCAGCATTGGGCAACCCAGCAATGGTAACAAATAAGCATTTTTGTTCTTTCACACTTTAAAAAATTAATAGATAAATATTAAAAATATAGCAACTTTATGTCAATTGATTTTTATGGATAGCTATCTAATACCACATCACCTGCTTGTACGCTTTTTCCTTCTTGCACAAGAATCTTTTTTATTACTGCTTTTATTTCAGAGCATATGATATTTTCCATTTTCATTGCTTCTACAACAAATAAAGGTTGCCCTATTTCTATTTGGGTTCCTATATCCACATATAGCTTGGTTAATAAGCCACATATTGGTGATTGTATAATATTTGCTGAAATTTCTTCTGTTTGATTGTTGAGCATTAACTTATTTAGTTCAGCTATATGAGGATGAAATACACAACATTCAGTTTGCATTCCCGCATACTTTAATAAATATTTATTGTCTTTCCTATTAACTTTTACTGTAATATCACTCATAGATTGCTCTTCTATTTCATCACTAATAGGATTGGAAAGAAGCTTGATTGTTACATTCAACAGCTTATAGCTATTCGATTTCCATCTGCCTTTTATAGAATAGCTATTGTGATTGTATATTGCTGTTAATGTATCATCTTGATATTTTGCATTTATATGATACTCATTGTCATTGACCACTACTACAAACGTTTCATTAGACCTCTTTCGAAACTCAATTTCTGATGGCAATTTTGTTGTCGAAGCTGAGCTACGCTCCTCAAATACATCCAAGTATTCTGCGGTGCTTGCTTGCACTTCTCCTAAAAATTTCTTACCATAAATCAGTTTTGAAAGAGGTCTATTTACTGTACTACTGCAGTATTTTTGTTCATTTTCTAAGTGAATGTATAATGCCACTAAAATGGATGTTTTTACATATTCTTCTGTAACAAAATCACCATAAAACCCATTGGGGTAGAAGTCTAGAATGAACCTAGTGTTAAGCTTCCCTGCAATAAAATTTGGATGATGAAAAATTGACTCAAGAAATTCTATATTGTTTGTTACCCCATCTATATAGCACTCAGATAATGCTTTTTGCATTTTACTAATTGCTTCTATTCTATCTTGCCCGTGTGTTATTACTTTTGCAATCATTGAATCATAAAACGTACTGATTTCTGAACCTGCAGTAACTCCATCGTCTATCCTGACATAATTAGGTTTGTCATAATATTTTATTCTGCCACTGGAAGGAAAAAATTTCTTTGATGGGTCTTCAGCACATATTCTACTTTCAATTGCTGAGCCAGTAAGTTTAATATCATCTTGGTTAAACCTCAGTTTTTCTCCACAGGAAATCCTGATCATTTCTTCTACAATATCTATTCCACTCACAAGTTCTGTTACTGTATGCTCAACTTGTAGTCTAGTATTTACCTCAAGAAAGTAGAATTTTTGGTTTTTATCTACAACAAATTCAATAGTTCCTGCTGTGGAATAGCCAACCTGTTGTGCCAAAGAAATGCATTGAGCATACATCTCCTGCCTCACTTGTTCACTGATAAATGGGCTTGGAGTTTCTTCTATTATCTTCTGATTGTTTCTCTGTATTGAGCATTCCCTTTCCCCAAGGCATACTATATTGCCGTATTTATCTGCTAAAATTTGTATTTCAATGTGCCTTGGTAATTCTATATATTTTTCAATAAATATACTGCCATCTTTAAAGCTCTTCTCTGCTTCACTTGTTGCAGATGCAAATGCCAGCGCAATTTCTTTTGTTGAATTTACCACTCGCATGCCTCTGCCACCGCCACCCGCAGCAGCTTTAAATATCACAGGAAACCCAATTTCTTCAGCAACTTTTATTGCATGGACTACATCACTTATCTTGCCCATATACCCTGGTACCACATTGACACCAGCTTTTCTTGCAGCGTCCTTTGCTGTGATTTTATTAGCTGTAACTTCTATTGTTTTTGCACTTGGACCGATAAAATCTATGTTATATTTCTGAAGAGCGCGTGGAAAATCCGAATTTTCTGCTAAAAAACCATAACCCGGGTGCACTGCTTGCACGTTCGTTTCGACTGCAACTTCACATATTTTATCAATATTTAAATAACTTAAATAAGAAGGTGAAGGACCTATGTACCTTGACTCATCTGCTTGCATAACATGCTCAGAATTTACATCTGCATCCGAATACACACAAACACAAGATATACCCATTTTATGGGCAGTTCTTATAATCCTGCAGGCAATTTCGCCCCTGTTTGCTATTAAAATTTTACTATACTTTTTTTCTAACATTCAGAAAGTTTATTCATGCCTGCAGTCATTTTAGCAAACTCCTTGGTTCTCTGATACAGAGACAGCAGATATTGCACCCTCTTCAGATAATTTAAACACTTCATTGCATGCTTTGAGTGATAAAAATGCAGTTCCACCCACAGCCATTGAGGCAATTGAGCTCAATGCAAAAGTTGCATTAGCTAGAAATAGAAAGTATAAAGACAAGCATAACGCGGTAACACAGATTATGGCACCTACTACATATAAACTCGCATGTAGTTTCTTATTACATATAAAACTGTCTTTTATGCCTACAGTTTCCTTGATTTCATCTTTTTCACAACAACCATCAAGAGGAGTTTCTTTATTCTTATTTAAAGCATACTTTTTACTCTGCAACGCGTCTTTAATGTATTTTGTAACGTATTCTTCGTCTAGATTCTTTAGTTCTTTTGCTAGATTCTCTAAT
>OGCD01000008.1_pt1 | contig 21579 bp, 21 predicted proteins | sample 1570121 | NCBI WGS metagenome assembly OGCD01 (sample SAMN03218062, study PRJEB24507) | insect metagenome | isolation source: haemolymph | host: Pentalonia nigronervosa | place: Madagascar | collected 2012-04-30
CATTGTTTAAAAGTGCATGAGTTACTTCACTATCTGTTTCAAAAGCAGTTTTTAATTTATCTAGAATATTTTCATTTTGCTTGTTATCATCTAAGCAATCAAAAAATGCCAAAACTTCATTAGCATTTTTGCAAGTTATATATAGTTCAGTGCTACAAATATCTTTGAGAACTTTAGTAGGAATACTGTCGAATTTATCAAATAATCTGTTGTTCGATAATAACGAGTATAAATTATTTATGAAACAATAGGTTGTATGATTACATAAAATCTTCCTTAAGTTTAAGAAAAAACTGAAATCTTCTGATGTTAATGTATCTGGTAAGATACTGTTAATATTATCAATGCGCTTTAAATTCTCAAGTACGTTTTTGTCTTGCAACATTGAAGTCAAGAGTGTAAGTTCCTGTATATCCATGTTTTTTTGTGAAAAGTATTTAATTATTTTAACTAAACTAGACTGAGTATTGGAACTAAAGGCATCGGATATATTCTTTGCTAAGTAATGATCCTTAAGCAAGTGTATGATATTAGATAATTTGGTGGCACGCATACCGCTTGAACTGTTAGATGCAGAGTGTCTATCTAGCTTAATAAATGCTTTGAGTAATCTTATATCAATATCATTAATTACTTTAATATTATTCTTACATGTTTTATACACTGCGTGTAGACAGTGTTGACTGTATGTATCTTTTGCAATTAAAAGCTTTACATTACTTAGTCCTAAATAATCAAATATAATCTTTGATTTTTCGTGATCATGAATTTCGGTGGTAATGCTCTTTACAAGTTCTGAATAATCTTTATGAAAAGAAATAACATCTTGTACGTTTAAATTATTATTCTTAAGAATCGCTACTAGAAGCTCCCTGTTGTTATTTTTGATCTTTAGGAAATCTTCAAAGTTTATTGCGTGCAATTGACTGGAAAAGTAAATACTGAAAACTTTACTCAAGTTAACTCTTTCCTTAATCCACAATGGAAAAAAGAGATCGGGAAAAAGAATAACATTTGCAATTACTAATGTACCAACCATCAACGTAGCAAATATTATACTTGGTATCTCAATCAGTAAAAATAAAATTATTAATGGAGCAGAAATGACAAATTTCAAATGCTTACTTATATTTTTTGGTTTCCAAATAAGATCATTTAAAAAGTAGAAACACAAAAGAGGGAATGATACCATATGAAATGGTACCGCTGTTGCCCGTGTTATAGCTTTATATAAATATTTCCTTATACCCCCTTTTGTCATTCGCCCACTCCACAACATCACCCATGTTTAGTATATTTAAAAAAACAAATCCGGTCAATAGATCTCTCAAATCAGTTAGAAACTGTCTGTTGATTTAACGAACTTCTAATTATGTTTGTTTTACATAAATTAAGAAGAGATGGTGGCTGCCTTTTCAACACATTTCTAGTTACATTAATTTCATACAAGTCAAGAGAATATACTGACTCTAAATGCGGATCTGCTTGAAATACATCACAGATTATCTGTATTTTGCTTTCTTCAGAATTTAATTTGTTATTAATTTCATCTGCAATATGTATGCTATTTTCTATCAATTCTGCTAGCAAGGATAGATCACTCGAGTTTGTTATTCCCTTAGTATGTAAAAACTTCTCGATCTCTTCCATTTTAATAAATTCTTCTATTCCTGGTATCTTTAACAGGTCTTCTATTGTTAGATTTTGAATTTTTTCTAAAGACTCCTGTGTAATTTCTTTATACTTTTGTTTGATAAAAAGCTCTACGAATTTCATTTTAAATATTTCTTCACAGTGTGTTTCCATAGTAGATTGTGGACCTCTTTCAGGTCTAAATAATGGAAAAAGAATATACATTACACGTAACCTAAATTCGTTACTTATATCCGAAAATAACGCTCCCTGAAAAATGAGCAGATGAGAAAAATAGTCCTTAAGATTGTCGCCCACTTGTGAAATAAACCTACCATCTTTAAAATGCTCAAATTTAGTGTCTTTGATAATAGAAAGTACTTTTTCATATCTACACCCTTCTGTTTCCCTGAGAAAAAAGCGAAACAAGTCTACACTATTGAAGAAAGTCTTCCTTGCCTTCTGATCATTGTGCATTTCATTTAATGATAAATATGTTTTTATCTGCTCGTGAAAAAGATGTATTACGTACTGTAAGTTAAATATACAGATAGTTTTCTCTCTGCTTGATGCATTAATAAGCGCATTTTTTCTTAGTGTCTGTACTAAGTTAGCTCTATTCAGTATTTCTCTTACTTTGCTACCATCAAAATTTTCATGTCTCATCACTTCTGATACTTCATCTTGAGAGTTAAATAATTCATTGTTTAAAAGTGCATGAGTTACTTCACTATCTGTTTCAAAAGCAGTTTTTAAATTATCTATAATATTTTTATTTTTCCTGTTATCATATAAGCAATCAAAAAATGCCAAAACTTCACCAATGCTTTTACAGGTTTTATATAATTCAGTGTTGCAAATATCTTTAAGAACTTTAGTAGGAATACTGTTGAACTTATCAAATAATTTATTGTTCGATAGTAATGAGTACAAATTATCTATAAAAAAATGAGTTATGTGGTCATAAGAAATCTCACTTAAGTTTAAGAAAGAACTGGAATCTTCAAATTCTAGTATACCTGGTAAAGTGTTGTTAATATTGTCAATACGCTTTAAATTCTCAAATACGTTTTTATCTTTCAACATTGAAGTGAAGAGGTTAAAGTCCTGATCATTCATATCCTGAGATAAAAAGTATTTCATTACTTTCATTACACTAGATTGGTTACTGGAACTCAAGGTCTCAGATATATTGTTTGCTAATCCATACTTATTAAGCAAAAGTATAACATTAAATAATCTAATAGAATCTCTTGAACTATTAAGCGGGGAATATCTATCTAACTTAAAAAACGTTTTGAGTAATCCTATATCAATATCATTAATTACTTTAATACCATCCTTACATGCTTTATATACTTCATGCAGATCACGTTGAACAAATAAAGACTTAAAATTACTTAATTCTAAGTAATCCAATATAATCTTTGATTTTTCCTCATCATGAATTTCAGTGTTAACGTTCTTTATCAGTTCTGGATGTTCTTTATGACAAAAAATAACCTTCAGTGCATTTAAATTATTACTCTTAAGAAGCTCCACTAAAAGCTTCCTATTGTTATTTTTTACTTCGAGAAAACTTTCAAAGTTTAGTATGAAGCACTGACTGATAAAATGGGTACTTAAAACTCTACTTAACCCAACTCTTTCTTTAATCCATAATGAAAAAAAGAACTCCGGAAAAAGAGCAATACTTATAACTGTTAGTGTGCTACTAATCAAACCAGCCAACGCTACACTTGGTATTGTAATCAGTAAAAATAAAATTACTAGTGGAGCAAGAATGATAAATTTCAATGGCTTACTTATTTTTGCTTTTTCAATACGCTCAAACAAAAACCCGCAACAGAATGAAGGAAATAATATTGCGTAGAATGGTACTGCTAATATCAGTGCTATGGCTTGATATAAATAATCTCTTATGCCCTTCTTTGCCATTCAATACCTCAAAGTGTTACCTATACTTAATTATGTTAAAAAAACAAATCTAGTCAACTGTTAGCAACAATTTTATACTTCAGTGCCGCCTACAGTGATAGAATCAACCTTGAGTGTTGGCTGACCGACTCCAACAGGCACGTTCTGTCCATCTTTGGAACATGTGCCAACACCAGGATCTAACTTTAAATCATTGCCAATCATGGATACTTTTTTAAGTACTGTTGGTCCATCACCAATTAAAGTTGCGCCTTTTACTGGTTGTGTAATTTTGCCATTTTCTATCAGATAAGCTTCGGAAGATGAAAAAACAAATTTACCGGATGTTATATCGACTTGCCCACCACCAAAATTTACTGCATATATACCTTTCTTTACACTAGATATTATTTCCTCTGGCTTATGCGTTCCGGGCAGCATATACGTATTTGTCATACGCGGCATGACAACCTCCTTATAACTTTCTCTTCTGCCATTTCCTGTTGGATTTACACCCATAAGTTTAGCGTTCATGTGATCTTGCATATAGCCTTTTAAGATTCCATCCTCTATTAAAACATTGTAACCAGATGGAGTGCCTTCATCGTCGGTGCTAATAGATCCACGTAAATTAGGTAAAGTTCCATCATCAACTACTGTTATGCCTTTAGCAGCGACTTGTTTACCGAGAGAATTTGAAAACGCTGAAACTTTTTTGCGGTTAAAATCTCCTTCTAACCCGTGACCTATGGCTTCATGTAAGAGTATACCTGGCCATCCCGAACCTAAAACAACTGTCATTTCTCCGGCTGGTGTTGGCATTGCTTCAAGATTTATCAAAGCTTGTGCTAACGCTTGATCTGCAACTTCTTTCCATTTATTTTCAGAGATAAATTTACTATAGGAATCTCTTCCACCATGCCCTGCAGAGCCTCTTTCAATCCGACCATTTTTTTCTAAAATAACCAATACATTAAAACGCACTAAAGGCCTAATATCGCTTAATCTATGGCTATCTTTTATTATTTGTACAACTTGCCATTCTCCGCTGAGAGTAATTTTTACTTGTTTTACGTTGCTATTTTTAGATCGTATATACTCATTTACTTCATTGAGTAGCTTAATTTTTGCGTTGAGATCCATTTCCTTTATAGGGTTTATTGCTGGATAAAGGCTTTTTGTGTTCTCTTTTAAACTGATTGAGTTTGTTTTATTTAAGGATATTGAGCTTTTAACGATAGAGGCTGCGTTACTGATTTCTTTTTCACTAATTTCTGAAGAACACACGAAGGATACACTATCATCACAGAAGGATCTTAAACCAAAACCTTTTCTAGTATTTAAATCTACGTGCTTTAATATATTATCATCAAAAAGCAGTGATTCCGATTGGCAAAGTTCTAAGAATAATTCGCCACCGTCACTATTGATCAAAGCATCATTTACTATTTTATATACGTTATCGATGTTAATATTGTTTTGGGCAAAAAATATTTGGTCTGAATCTGTCATTGCGCTAAATTAAAAAATTACTTAAGTATATTATTGGATTTCAGTATAGTAAACTATAAAAAGCCCGGATGGCGGAATTGGTAGACGCGCTAGCTTCAGGTGCTAGTAACTTTTTAAGTTGTGGAAGTTCAAGTCTTCTTTCGGGCACTCTTCAGTTGACCTTTTTATTGACTGATGTTACTATGTTAATAATAATTATATTATATTATGGACCATGAATTAACTTATCAAGAATTAGCCCATAGAAAGAAAATACGGACTTATTCAAAACGTTTCTTTACCGTATTGTCGGCTGTTTTAAGCACTGGGTATGTAGCAACATTGGTTTGTCGTATTCCTGACTTCAGTATATACTTTGCTGCTGTTGGTGCTGTAGTAAGTATAATTTCTCTTACATTAAATATGTGGTCATTAACTGATCATTTTCGCAAAAAAGAATTAGATGAAAAACATAAAATACAAGAAAAAACTTCAGGGAAATTAACCAAGATTTGTCTTGATATAACATCTAGCGGTTTATTTGTGCTAGGTGGAATAATACTCGTATTACCTTCTGATCTGCTATTACCTTTTAATCTGCTATCATCTTTAGGTCTGCCTATTGTTTCTACGCCTTTTTTCGCTTTGGGTTATGCTATTATGGCTGTAAATTGTACCCGTTCAATAATCAACAGCTTACGGGTTGATCAGCATTGTAATAATAATGAAGGAATAACCGTATAAATATATGATGTTTTGTTGACTTATACTAGTGATAAGACTATAAAGCTTTACTAGATGAGCTTTAGTTTTATGACAGCCAGAACTCTTTTGCGAAAGGAATTTATTTTTGATCATTCCAAGCAACTCATCGTTATTCTATTATTTTCATATAGCTTATTTGCTGATGATTTTGTGTCAACAAAATCAAATAAGATTAATATGAGAACTGGACCAGGGGTGCACTATCCTGTTAAGTGGGTATATATCCGTAAAAATTTGCCCCTTAAAGTTATAGAAGAATTCGAAAATTGGAAGAAAGTCTGTGACATCGATGAAGATTGTGGATGGATAAAAGGCACTCTATTAAGCAATAAACGTTATGTGATGATCAAGAAAGATACTTTTGGTTATAAAAAACAAAATACAGATAGCACAATCGCTATGAAAATAGATAAATTTGTTATAATGGGAATAGAAAAATGCAGTGAAGATAGGTGTCTATTAGTTGCTTCAAAACGCAAAGCATGGGTGCAGAAAGAATTTATATGGGGAATAGAATAAATTATCTTACTTATAAAAGGGAACAATCACAAAAATGCTTTTAATTTCTTCTTTCATCTTTGGCTTTGCTCTTTTTCCTTACTTCATCAAGCTTTTTAAGCAAGTAAGCAAGGATGGACAGCCAATTAGAGCATGTGGGCCTGAAAGTCATATGATAACAAAAAAGAACACACCAACCATGGGTGGAGTAGTAATATTGCTTTCTGCTTTATTGCCGATTCTACTTTGGGTGCAGTTAACACCAAAAGTTTTGTTGTTGATATTTATAACTTTATCTTTTGCTTTACTTGGTTTTTTTGATGATTACCTAAAATTAAAAGCAAAGAGTCATCAAGGTTTAAGTGCAAAAACAAAAATCCTTATTCAATTTTTTGTTGCAGTAGTTAGTGTGCTGGTACTTAAGATGTACTCCACTGACGACTTTACGAAGATATATGTATTTAAGGGAGCAATGATTGATATTAGCTATCTGTATATTTCATTTGCTGCGTTTGTAATAGTGGGCACTGCTAATGCTGTAAATCTTACAGATGGACTGGATGGCCTTGCTGCAACACAGGCAATAACTTCTTTTGCTGCTTTAGGATTAGTGGCATATTTAATGCAAGAAGATACTAACATTATCTTATTCTGTACTGCTTTTATAGGGGCAATTTTAAGTTTTTTGTGGTTTAATTCACATCCGGCAAAAATATTCATGGGAGATGTTGGCAGTCTAGGAATAGGTGCAACTTTAGGTTTAGTTAGTATTTTAATAAAAAGAGAAATACTTTTTGCAGTGATAGGAGGAATTTTTGTCATAGAAACTCTATCTGTAATTATTCAGGTATCATACTTTAAGTGTACAAAAGGCAAGAGGATTTTTCTCATGTCGCCAATACATCATCATTTTGAAAAGAAAGGGTGGTCAGAGAATACGATAGTTATGAGATTTTGGATAATTTCTCTTTTTTGTTCAGTTTTAAGTATAGCATTTTTATTATAATATTTTATGAAATACCCAGATTTTGCATTAGAAAACGAGCTACCAGGAATTATAGCGGGAGTAGATGAAGTTGGCAGAGGTCCGCTCGCTGGTCCAGTTATATCTGCAGCGGTGGTTTTTACTGATAGAAGTACAGTTATTGATGGAATTAATGATTCAAAAAAACTTACTCCAAAGAGTAGACAAGTTCTATATCACAAAATAACGTCAGCTGCAAAATTCGGTATAGGAATGGCAAGCGTAGAAGAAATAAATTCATATAACATTTTAGGAGCAACAAAACTTTCAATGAAACGTGCATTGATAGATTTAAATCTAGATTTGGATTACGTCTTAGTGGATGGCAACCAACCTCCTGAAGTGAAATGGCAAGTAAAGCCCGTAATAAATGGTGATAGTATAAGCATATCAATAGCGGCGGCATCGATCATTGCAAAAGTTACCAGAGATCAATTGATGCAGGGGCTGCATAATAAATATCCTCAATATAACTGGCATAAAAATAAGGGATACGGGACAAAAGAACACATTAATGCTATCAACCTTCATGGCATTACAGAACACCATAGAAAAAATTTTGCACCTTGCTCCTCAGCTTATTTTGCTGTTTGTTCCTAGATTTGTTCTTTGGTTTATGCTTGTTTATTTACTTTCTTTTATACTTTTTCTTATTAAAAGGCATATTTTCGTTAAACAAACAAACCGTATCTGCACCATTCCTTAAAGTAAACACAGAACTCACTCTTTCAATAATCAGGTAATCATCGACTGTACGGGTATTGATTACGGACTCATACCCTTTAGAGTCAACCATAAAAACTGCTGGAAAGTCAGAATTTACTTTATTAAACTGCAGGTACGTGAATTTTCCATCATCGAACACTTTTATAGGTGTTATTGACTGGCTTCCTTTAACATGTGAGATGGAATAATTGAAATTTAATCCCTTTTTTGCAACCTCAATGTCGTTTAAATCGGGAATAATGGTGTGATTAGTTTGCTCAAAGATATCACCATTGTGATTTGTATAAATCTCATCGCTGTTAAACAGTGGGTAGAGAAATCTTACTTCATATGCTAATCTCGGATCATCTAACCCTGTAGCTTCTTCGGCATGAAATTCAAAGTAATAAACCCTCTTATTGGTAATTATAGTTGCATTAGTGTCAGCAATATCATCTACAGGTTTGATAAACAACCTGTTACCTTGGGGAATGAGATTCCAACCAGTTGAGTCACCCATCCAAAGATTTTGTATCACTTCTCCTTGTTCGAACACTATACTGGACTGATAACCATAAAAACCAGTATACCTGTGTATAGCTTGTGGGTTATAATTCATTACCTTAATGTGGTCATCTGCAGCAATTGAACGTGGTTCCTGTTTTGCAAATACATCATTACTGTAAAAAAATAATAGTACAGCAAACAATAAACCAATCATAATAAAATACACATTAATTCTTACATTTTATCATTAATAAATATATGCCGCAACTATTAAGATTCTCTACTGTAACTAACTAATTCGAATTATATCTTTCTGTATAATCTTTGAATGCACCTCTGTTCGAATCAAAGTACAATTTTACACTGCCAATTGGTCCATTTCTTTGTTTTGCAATAATCAGCTCTGCAATATTTCTGATTTTCTCCATTTTCTCTTGCCATTCTCTATGTTTATTGTTTCCTTCATTTGGTTGTTTTCTCAATTCATAGTACTCTTCTCTATACAGAAATATCACTATATCTGCATCTTGTTCTATGCTTCCTGAATCACGCAGATCAGAAAGTTGCGGTTTTTTATCATCTCTTTGCTCAACAGAACGAGAAAGCTGTGATAGTGCAACAACAGGGATATTTAGCTCTTTTGCAATTGCTTTTAGTCCTTGCGTTACTTCCGATATTTCTTGCACTCTATTTTCATTACTTCTCTTTGTTGTTCCTCTGATTAGCTGGAGGTAGTCAATAAATACAACTTCTATATTATATAACTGGTACAATAAACGTATTCTGGTGCGAAGAGCACTGATCGACAGTGCTGGGGTATCATCTATTATGAAAGGCAATTCAGATAACACCTTACTAGTACTGATAAATTCATGCAGTTCAAAATCGCTGATTCTTCCTGTCAAAGCTTTATAATAACTAATCCCTGAATCTATAGTAACTAACCTTGCAGTTAACTGTTCTGCTGACATTTCAAGTGAAAAAAATGCCACATAGTGCTGCTTATCATTTTTTTTCTGCAGAACTTTGCAAGCATTAAGAGCAATATTTAGTGCAAGTGCTGTTTTACCCATGGAAGGTCTTGCAGCTAGAATTAGCAGATCAGACTTCTGAAGGCCGCCCAATATGCTATTCAGGTCTTGTAGTCCAGTGGTAATACCAAGTGCTTCCGGATTATTTTTTAGCATACTAATCTTTTCAACTACATCTTTAATTGAACTTGCAAGTTTTATGTATGTTTTCTCACCCTGTTTTTTTATTGCTAAATTAAATAATTTTGTCATTGCTTGTTCGATTTGCACCTGTGCTGGGCTGTCAATATCGTAATTGTAGCTATCATCAACCATTTCTTGCCCAAGCTTAATTAAACATCTTCTTAGGTAAGCATCGCGGATTATTTTAGTTAAACTATATATATCGAGAGCAATGCTGGCTTTGGCTGCGAGTTTTGCTAGATATTCAACTCCACCGCAATCGGCAAATGCTTGATTATTTTCAAAAAACATCTTTAGGCTTAATTCGTTGGCAACAATGCCATGTTTTCTAGTCTTGGATATTTGCGTAAAAATGCTTTGATGCAATGGATCGTAAAAATTCTCTGCTGTTATTATATCTTCCACTGCATCGCAGATTCTATTGTCGCGAATCATAGCTCCAATTAGCATTTGCTCAGCCTCGAGATTATGCGGCAGTTTGCAGATTTCTGTATCTATGCTACTTCTTTTATCTAGTAAATTGGCTAGTTTATTCATTTGTTTATGCCCTTAGAAATGTATGTTTTAGATCTTAAAATATAACCTATTGATTTTACCTTATAAGGTAAAATTATCAAGTTGACTAATTTTGTGTTGTCTATAGCATTAAAGTAGGCCCCTATGGTGGAATGGTAGACACGGCAGACTCAAAATCTGTTGCTTGCAAAAGCATGCTGGTTCAAGTCCGGCTAGGGGCACATGCAATATATTTTGAGTGCTTTTATGTTAAATCGATTTTTTAACCGACTTTTTTCTATCTTGTCTTCTATGAGCTCTATTCAGAAAGTAAAGGAGGACGAAAGAGGAATTCGTTATGTCACAGGACTGAGGCGCTATATATCTGTGTTGTTAGATTTAATTATTATTGTCTTATTTTTAAACTTTTATGGCCAGGCCTTGAACTACCTTTTTATAAATTCTGAAAGTGGGAAAATATTAAATCAAGTTGCGGCAAAATATTCAATACAAGTACCTCTATCCATAGAAGAGGAAATGGTAAAAAGTAAGTATGTAAAGTTAATTATTTTGAACCAAATATCTCAATTTATTATGCTTTTTTGTTACGTAGCATACATGTGGTTAAAGTTTGCTGCTACACCAGGGAAATTGTTACTTGGGCTGAGGGTGCTAGATGCAAATACTCTTGAAAAAATAACCCTAAAACAAGCAACCAAAAGGTTTTTTGCTTTTATATTGTCAGTAGTTCCGTTATTTTTGGGCTTCATATGGGCACACTTTAATAAACGTTGTCAGACTTGGCACGATAAAATAGCTGGTACAGTGGTTGTGACTAGTAGAAGTTTAAAGTATAAAGATTAAGATACTTTTCAATAGATTTCTTTCAAAACTGATGGCAATTTTGTTGTCCTTTTACGATATTTCTACTTTAAATTTAAAGGAATGAATATTAATACAATTTAAACTAGAAAATTACTTGACTTATTAATAAAAATATTATAAAATTAATTAATATATTAATTCAAGGAGAAATTATGCTTTCTGAAAATACAAATGTAGACATTTCTTTACATCAAGCTGCTAAAAATGGTCAAATAGCTCAAGTAAAGGATCTATTAGCAGCCGGTGCAGATTTTAATGCTGCAGATGGCCAAGGAAAAACTCCTTTATATCAGGCTGCTCAAAATGGTCATAAAGAGATAGTAAAGGATCTATTAGCAGCCGGTGCAGATGCTAATGCTGCAGATCAATATGGAAGAACTGCTTTATATTGGGCTGCTTATAAAGGTCATAAAGATATAATCTTGCTTCTGTTAGTAGCAGGTGCAGATCCTTCATTAATGAATATTAATGATGCAACTTCAATATACTTAGCTAGTAATGACGAGATAAGGAAGCTTTTTGCAGATGCAGAAGGTGAGTTAAAAAAGATACAAGATAAAAAAATTGGTAAGAGTAAAGTATTGCTTAGTGAATTTTTGCTAGCAGATTTAACAAATGAGGATAATTTAATACGTTATGCACATAATTCTAAATTGATTCAAGGATTGGAAGGCATCAAAGAGCAATTTAGAAAGGATTGTCCTATACTTGCTGAAATGATGGATGCTCAATGTGAAGCTATAGACGAAAGAAGACGTCTAGTAAATGAAGCTCTTGAGCCACTTGGATATTTAGGTACCTTTAAAGAAGGACAAAAAATTAAAGAATGTTGGGAAGTAGTCAATGAAGATGTATGTGAGTTAATAGCTACTTACCTTACAAACACTGAATTAGAAAAATTCATTGCTGATTCACAAAAATGTAAATAAAGTTGTTGGCCAGATTATTGCCAACATCTATAGTATTTTAATGGTAATTTTATTACTTATGAGTATATCTTAATAGACATCTTTTTAGTATGTGTATCGATGGCAATCGGTGCACTTTTGCCCTTCTCCTCTTACCATAAACTGGGTGCGAAAGAAGTCTAATTAGTTAGTACGCTAATTATGAAACAATCTATGTTGCCATCGAAAACAGAATTTATATTCCCTACTTCGTGTCCAGTTCTTAGGTCTTTTACCATCTGATATGGGTGCATAACATATGATCTAATCTGATTGCCCCAACCTATATTACATTTCTTGCCATATTCTTCAGCCATTTTCTGTTCTTTTTTGTCTAATTCAATTTGATATAAGCGTCCTTTGAGTAACTTAAGTGCCTCATCTTTATTTTTATGCTGAGAGCGACCATTTTGGCATTGCACTATAACACCTGTTGGCATGTGTGTAATGCGTACTGCGCTTTCGGTTTTATTTACATGCTGACCACCAGCCCCAGAAGCACGATAAGTATCAATCTTTAAATCTTTTTCATCGATAACAATACTAATCGAATCTTCAATAACTGGTGTCACTCCTACGCTTGCAAAACTAGTGTGGCGCTTACCATTTGAATCAAAAGGCGATATTCTAACGAGTCTATGAACACCACTTTCACTCTTTGCCCATCCATAGGCTTTTTCTCCGGTTATTTTTATTGTCACAGATTTTATACCAACAGCATCACCATCTAGTTTTTCTATCACTTCAACCTTAAAATTATGATAAATCTCTGCCCATCTGATGTACATGCGCATCAGCATTTCAGCCCAATCATTGCTTTCAGTTCCGCCAGCTCCTGAGTGAATTTCTAAAAAACAGTCATTACTATCTGCTTCACCAGCGAATAAGGATTCAGTTTCTTTATATTTTATGAGTTTTTCTAATTTAATTAGTTCACTTTCGATTTCAGCAAAAAATCCCTCATCGTTTTCATCAATAGCAGATTTCATTAAATCAATGCTATTATGATAATCGCTTTCCAGTTTTAAAAATGATTCTATATCGTTTTTAATTTTAGAGCGCTCTTTCAAAATCTCTTGAGCTTTTTTATTATCTTGCCATAGAGTACTATCTGAAGACTTGGATTCCAATTCTTCAAGACGTGATTTTAACTTCTCTATGTCAAAGACACCTCCTAATTAAGGATATATTCTTGCCTAGGCTTTGAAAGTATTCTAGAATTTCGTAGTGAGTTTTCATTAAGTTGAATATTTAGTTTTTAATGTTTAGTTTTTAATATACTTATTATTAATAGTAACAGCAGTAAAAGGAATAGAAATTTAACCATATAGTAGTTAATTTTAAATAATCTTATTATACTCTGATAATGAAAGAAATCAAGTTATATCAACATTATGGTTTTTTATGTTAAAAAAAAATGAAGGTGTAATTATGAACACTAATAAAAATTCTCACTATGGTTTAGATCACGAGATTGTTAATGATTTAGAAGAATTAATTAATAATCAAGAGTTAGACAATATTCATGACGTCATAAAAAAAATAGATAGCGTTCAATTGGCTTATTTTTTATCAACCTCAATTAATGATCACAGAGAGAAGTTAGTTGAGATTCTCGATCAAAATTCACTAAAAAATGCTCTAGTGCACGTAGTGCCAGATCTACGGGTGGAGATTATAGAAACACTGGGAATAAAAAACACAGCAGAGTTATTGGCGCTTTTGAACATAGAAGACATAGTAACTATCATGAAAGACTTAGATAAAAAGTCTGTAGAAAGTATACTTCGTTACTTACCTGATAAAACTCAAAAATCAGTAGAAGAATTGCTATCATATCCTGAAGAAAGTGCAGGAAGGCTAATACATAAAGATATGGTTATAGCGCCATATTATTGGACAATAAGTCAGTTAACAGAATTTCTGCGCAACTATAAGAAATTACCTGAGACGTTCTACCAAATCTTTGTTATTAATTCAAGATTAGAACCTATAGGTAGTGTCGATTTAAATAAGGTAATAGCCAATTCAGGTGACACTACCATACAGGAGATAATGAGTCAGGATATAAAGATCATCAGGACTGGTATGGATCAAGAAGAAGTAGCGAGAATATTCCAAGACTATTCTCTGCTGTCTGCCCCAGTGGTCAATAGGTATGGCAAAATCATCGGTGTAATTTTAATTGAAGATGTAATAAAAGTAGTACAACAAGAGACAGAAGAAGATGCATTAAAAATGGGGGGGGTATTATCTCAAACGGATATTAATGCTTCTGTATACAAAACAATAATAAATAGATTGCCATGGTTGCTATTTAATCTCTTGGCTGCAACTATATGTTCGATAGTCACAGGATTTTTTGAACACACGTTAGAGAAGTTTATAATATTACCTATTATTATGCCCATAATAGCCTCAATGAGTGGTAGCTCAGGCTCTCAAACAGTTACTCTAACAATTAGAGCGCTGGCAACGAGGCGATTAACCGAACAAAATGCAAGAAGAATACTGATGAAAGAACTATTTAGAGGCTTTATTAATGGGATAATTTTATCAACTGTTTCATTGATAGTGATAATGTTAAGATTTCATGATTTTAAGATAGAAGTAATTTTTGTAATTTCAATGATCATGATGTCAGTTATTGCTCCATTTATTGGAGCTTTTATTCCTATAGTATTAAACCGCTTAAAAGCTGATCCTGCAGTTTCTTCCTCAATTTTAACATCGGCAACAACTGATATCCTTTCGGCTTTAATATTTCTTGGATTAGCTACGATATTTTTATTGAGCAATTAATAGATTTTTTAATCTCAGTTTGTATGCTTCCTAATGTAAGGTATTGAAACTAAATATCTTACACAGGGAAGGTGTAGCTAAACCCCAACTTGTATAAAAAAGTCCGAATTCATAGGACTTGGCTCCCTTCCCTGAGTTTGAAGTTTAAGTGTGAAGTTTAAGTTTGAATATGGGCTTTCAGCTTGGGGTTTTACAAAAGGTCTAAAAATATCACTAAATATAATAGATAGCAGAAGTTTGATAGAATAGTTAAAAAAATAAAAAGATAAGGACTTAATTTGAAGTAGCCAGATAAAATTTGTGTCACGCTGCCTATTGCTGGCACCCATGAAAGTAGTGTAACTGCGCAAATAAGCAGATTTTTTATTATTTTGGAAGCTACATACTCATTTTGTAGTTTTCGACACCGTTTTCTTAAGTAGAGTGTTGTTCTACCTAAACACCAATTAATTATTCCTCCTAAGGATGATCCTAATACTCCAAAAAGTAACATCAATAATATACTGTGATATTGTTTAAAATACAGCATGATTATAAATACTGAACTTTGGCGTACAGGTAAAATTAACGATGATAAGAGATTATCTGTAAATAATAAAAAATAATTTTCCATAGTCTAACAAACTTGCCAGGTTGTTGTGCCATCTTCATTATCGGAAACAGACACCCCCATTTTTGTTAATTGCTTTCTTATATTATCAGCAGTAGCGTAATCTTTATTGCATTTTGCAATTTTTCTCAAATTTATCAATCTTTCTATTTCTTGACGATTTACATTGCTAGCGAACCATTCTTGATAGCTTGATTGAAGAAGACCGATGAATCTGGCACTTTTTGTGAAGATCTTAGTTAACTTAAGTTTATCGTTTTCATTGCTTGTCTTATTAATTTTTGCGGCCATTTCATGCAGTAGAACTAATGCTTCTGGAACATTCAAATCATTTTTTAAGGCGTTTATGAAATCTTGAGAAATTTCTGCATCATTTTCTTCGATATTTACATAACGCAATAATCGATAGAATTTATTTAAGGCTTCTTGTGATTCAGAAATAACACTGTCTGTCCAATCTAACGGTTTTCTGTAGTAGGTTTTTAGCAATGCGTAACGTATTACTTCACCTTTTATACCACTGCTAAGTAAATCTCTTACCTTAACTATGTTAAATAGGGACTTACTCATTTTTTCTTTGTTTGAGGTAAGAAATCCATTATGCATCCAATACTTTGCAAATGTTGAACCAGAAAATGCAGATTTACTCTGGGCAATTTCATTTTCATGATGAGGAAATTGCAAATCTATACCGCCACCATGTATATCAAAATCTTTGCCAAGATGAGCACATGCCATTGCTGAACATTCTATGTGCCATCCTGGTCTACCTTCACCCCATGGGCTGTTCCAGTGGCTTGAAAGTTTATAATCAACATCACTTGCAGGTTTCCATAATACAAAATCTCCAGGGTGCTTTTTATTTTCATCAATTTCAACTCTACTGCCGTGAGTTAATTCATCAATTTTTTTTCCTGATAGTGTCCCATATTCAGGGTAAGATTCTACACTAAAATATACATGCTTATTAGCTTCGTAAGCGTGACCAGACTGCAGTAAATATTCAATCAGTTCAATAATGACACCTATACTCTCTGTTGCTTTAGGTTCATGCGTTGGTTCTAAGCAATTTATACTTTTCATATCGTCATGAAAGGCGTTGGTATAGCGTGTAGTTATACTCTCTATGTCACTATTTTTCTCATTTGCTGAGTTGATTATTTTATCATCGATATCGGTTATATTACGCACGTAAGTAACTTTGCTATAACAGAATTTAAATAATCGAAATAATACATCATATATAACAACAGACCTCGCGTTACCTATATGTGCATAGTCATACACTGTTGGACCGCAGACATACATCTTTATATGATTTTCATTGATAGGCGTAAAAAGCTCTTTTTTTTTAGTTAAAGTATTATATATCCTGATCATATGAAACTTTTAAGGAAGGAAAATGCTCCAATGATGAGTTTTGGCCCTTTTACCATGATGATAAAAGTAAGCAGTAATCCGCATAACGACGTTAAAATTCCTAACATGGAAAGAAGTCCATCTCTGCTCATGATACCAAGCGAAATAAGAGTTGTTCCAATGGCAGGAATAAAATTAGTGAGAGGTAGTGGGATAGCTATTGATATTGCGCAAAGCAGCATTATAAGAGCCAAAATTTTCTCACCTAGTCCACAGAAAATAAAGGACATTCTTGGCTTCATAAATTTTTCTATTTTTTTTAATGCCGGAGAAGTTTTTTCTACCACAAGGGCCAAAGTTGAACGTTGAAAAGACTTTTTCTCTAGCCATTTTGGCATCCAGGGAGAGTTAAATCCTAATAAAAGCTGCAGTAAAAATAGAATTAACGGGATAGCAAGTATAGTTGTATAACCAGGTGGTACTGGTATAGGTACAGATAATGGTAAAGAAAAAATGATGATTAAGATACAAAAGCCTTGCTCATGCAAAGCTGATTTAATTTCAAAGAGAGTTACTTTATCAATATCAGTGTTAGCAACTTCTTTTAGAATATCAGAAGCTAATTTTTTATTTTTTGGCACAAAAATCCTTAGAAAAGCAATTTTTAACACAATTACTACTATACTGCAACTTTAACATTTATTTTTGTTAACGTTCCTACTTCATTGTTTGAATTTTATTTTGTTACAAGCAGAAGTAAGTAACACGCACTTAGAGTACGTGTTACAAAATAGAAAAGAGAAGCTAACGATCTGGCTCGTGGGATGATGATTTTTCTGAATCCTTAAGCTCTTGCTTGAGATTTTTGATGCCTTTTCCTAAGTCACCCATCACTTGTGGTAATCTACCTGCACCAAAAAGAACTAAGATTATTATCAGGACTAGAAATAGTTGCCATGGTCCTAAACTCATTTTCACCTCCATTGAAATAGAATAATAACATGTTAACCTTTAAAGTTAACTTAAGTTACGCACATTATAGCATCTTTATAAAATCTCTTCAAAATCTATTTATAAAGTTAGAAGTTAAGCTATGGAAATCAAGAGTTTCTTATAATATTTTTAAGAAAGGAAAAAGCTCCTATTATAAGTTTCGGTCCTTTTATGATTATAATGAGAGTAAACAACAATCCACATAAAGATACTAAAACTCCTAATATGGAAAGAAGTCCATCTTTGTTCATGATACCAAGTGAAATAAGGGTCATGCCCATTGCAGGAATAAAGTGAGTGAAGGGTAGGGGGATAGCTATTAATATTGCACAAAGCAGCATTATGATAGATAAAATTTTCTCGCCCGGTCCATAGAAAATAAAGGACATTCTTGGTTTCATAAAGTTTTCTATTTTTTCTAATGCTGGAGAAGTTTTTTCTACCATAAGGGCCAAAGTTGAGCGTTGAAAAGATTTTTCCTCTAGCCATTTTGGTAGCCAGGGAGAATTAAATCCCAACAAAAGTTGTAGTGAAAATAGAATTAAAGGTATAGAAAGTATGACTGTAAAGCCAGGTGGTACCGGTATAAATGATAACGGTAAAGCAAAGATCATGATTAAGATAGCAAAACCTCGCTCGTGCAGAGCTGTTTTGATTTCAAAGAGAGTTACCTTATCAGCATCAGAGCTAACAACTTCTTTTAAAATATCAGAAGCTGATGTATTATTACTGTTGCTTTTTGACACGCAAAATCCTTAAAAAAAATAATCCTTACAGTTATTCACTAAAGTAAACTTTTATAGTAGATGAGCGGCTTTCTAAAATGGTATCTCATCATCGATGAGTTCATCTTTTACATCATCACTTTCATGCTTACTTTCTTCATTGCGTTTATACTCGCTTTGTTTATATTCATTTACAGAATACTCATTTGTAGAATTTGGTGCACTATTTCGCGAATCTAAGAGAGTAAGAGTATTGCTAAAATTTTGTAATACAACTTCTGTCGTGTATCTTTCACTACCATTTTGATCAGTCCATTTTCTGGTACGAAGGGAGCCTTCAATGTAGACTTTACTGCCTTTGCGGGCAAAATCCTTGACAATTTTTACTAATCCTTCACTAAAAACTACAATATTGTGCCACTCTGTTTTTTCAGAACGTGTGCCAGAAAACTTATCAACCCAGCTTTCAGATGTAGCTATTGAAAAATTAGCCATTTCCTTTCCGTTTTGTGTGCTTCTGATTTCAGGGTCTTTACCTAAATTCCCAATAAGTATAACTTTGTTTATAGTGCCACTAGACATAAATATGCTACAAATAATTTATTCAATTATTTCACTAAAATTATCTTTTGTCAACTTACTTCAATCTGTGATATAGGTGAAAACAAAATTATGGTTGATTGACATAGTACTATGGAATATTTATTATTTTAAATAATAAGGTAATTTTGGAAAAACAATGATAGGTATTTTTTTTCTTATATGTATATCAATAGCAGCAATAGTAGCTTTAACAATGAGTGTATTAATTGGCCTTGCATTGAGTTTTACAGCCTTGTCACCTCTGGTGGTAGGTGGAGTTGTTGGCGGCATTGCTGCATTAGTATTAACTTTAGCTTTTACTTTGATTTGCACAACAGGTCTCTTTGACATCGCAAAAGGAGAGGGTAAAAAATTAACATTAAAGGAAATTATACCACTGTCTATGTTTTGTATTATGAGTGTTGCCATTGGAGCTGGTTTGGTTGACATATCTCCTATCTTAGCTTCTAGTTTAATTAAAGCATATCTTTTCTTCAATTATATTGAAATATATGATATCCTCGCTCCTATTGAAGTAACTACAGCTGATTCTCTGTTAGCTATAGCAATAACAGCACCAATACTTTCACTCGTAGCTTTAACTGTCATATGTATTGCATGGGAGTACATATCAGATAAGATTGGAAAAATATTATCAAAAAAGCCTAGATCTTACCAGGAAGAAGCAAAAATTGCAGGTGTAAGTGAAGAGATGCAGAAATCCTGATCAACTAGATAGAAGAGAGTATACAGTTTTTCCGGATACAATGGTGCGTATCACACGTCCTTTTACTTTATACCCATCAAAAGGGGAGTTTTTTGATTTACTAGCAAAATCCTTAGTTTTTATTTCCCACTCTTGATCGAGATCAACTAAAATTAAATCTGCAGCACGATCCTTCTGTATACGTCCACGCGGCACATTTATTATATCTGCAGGTTTATATGTGAGTTTTGCCAGTACATCGAACAAATCCATCTGTTTATTGTAATAAAGTTTAAGTGATAAGGGTAAAAGAGTTTCCAGACCAACAATGCCAAAAGCAGCACTTTCAAGTGGTAAATCTTTAGAACTACAGTCGTGTGGAGCATGGTCAGTGGCAATACAGTCTATAACACCAGTTTTGAGTCCCTCAACCATTGCTAGGCGATCATCTTCTGTACGAAGTGGTGGGTTCATTTTTGCAAGTGCTCCATGTTGTTTGACTGCATCTTCAGTTAAAGTAAAATGATGTGGAGTTACTTCACAGGTAACGTTCAACCCTGATTTTTTTGCACGTGCAATTGCCTCCAGTGAATCTTTTGAAGAGACGTGTAAAATGTGATAATGCACGTTTTCAATGTCCTTCATTAGTAATATATCACGAGTTACCATGACTGACTCTGATACGCTTAAAATGCCTTTGATTCCTAATTCTTCAGAAATTTTACCTTCATTAATTGCACCGCCTGCCGATAGATTTAAGTCCTCTGCATGCTGAGCGATTGGAATATTTAACATGCTTGAGTAAAGTAACGCCTGTCTCATCACGAAAGGATCCATGACCGGCATGCCATCGTCAGTAAACCCAACTGCTCCGACTTCTTTGAGCAGTGCCATTTCAGTTAAACTTCTTTCTGCAGTGGTGATTTTAGCATAAAATTCAATATTTACATGTGAAGTCTCAAGGGCTATATATTTCAAATATTTGGCTAAAATAACAGTATCAATTGCTGGAACAGTGTTAGGTTGACAAACAACAGTTGTCACACCTCCTGCAGCTGCAGATTTACTACCTGTATGTATAGTCTCTTTATGCTCTTGTCCAGGTTCACGAAAATGTACGTGAATGTCTACAAGGCCTGGCATGAGAACTAAACCTTGGCAATCTATCATCTCGTCGATGCCACTTGGCACTCCATTTGCAAATAATGATGCACCAAAATCCACTATTTTACTTCCGCAAGTTAAAAGTGAGCCATTTATATCGAGTCGAGTAGCAGGGTCGATGATTCGTGCATTCACATACGCAATTTTGTAGTCATTTTTCTGCCCTGTTTGTAATAAATTCCAAGTCTGATTCATTATGTTAAGTATAGATTGTATGATAAATCTAAAGGTTTTTAGAATATGATGCAAATGTTAATGAATTATTTGTAAATCGATGCTATATTTATAATATCTTTAATGTGGGGTTAGGCCTCTGCAAAATTTTTTTATATGGCGCAGAGGTCTAGCTTTTTTTTTATAACCAAAATCTACAGATAGAATTTATAAGACTCTATAAACAGAAATTTCTATATCAGGTCTTGCCTCTATTTCTATTTCATTTATTTCAGTATTAAGTTCATTAATATGATGTGTAAGTGTTCTATATATAATAATACCAATTGTTAGAAGATGTCTTGAAATCATTTAAGTAGCTAATTTATTAAGCATAACGGTAAT
>OGCD01000009.1_pt1 | contig 18776 bp, 18 predicted proteins | sample 1570121 | NCBI WGS metagenome assembly OGCD01 (sample SAMN03218062, study PRJEB24507) | insect metagenome | isolation source: haemolymph | host: Pentalonia nigronervosa | place: Madagascar | collected 2012-04-30
ATTACCGTTATGCTTAATAAATTAGCTACTTAAATGATTTCAAGACATCTTCTAAAGCAAATCTTGTTACTAGAGGAGAGATATAGTATAATATGTTCTCCAGACAAGCGGGTGTTGTTAAGATCTAAATTCAAAAATATTTGGCAACATTTTGTTGAGAAAATTTTATTAACTACTGTAGCATTAAGAAAAAATATATTGCATGTCTTTCAGCCTCACTTCTAATTTTAAGCCAGCAGGAGACCAACCTCAGGCCATAGATAAGCTAGTGCAAGGATTGCAAGAAAATAAGAAAGATCAAGTTTTACTTGGAGTTACTGGTTCTGGCAAAACATTTACAATGGCAAGTATTATTCAAACAACTGGTCGGCCGGCGCTGATCACTGCTCATAATAAAACCTTGGCTGCACAGCTTTATGAAGAAATGAAAGCATTTTTTCCAAACAACGCTGTAGAATATTTTGTTTCATATTATGATTATTACCAACCAGAAGCCTATATTCCACAAACTGATACTTATATTGAAAAGGATTCTAAAATTAATGAGAGAATAGATATACTAAGACATTCTGCAACTCGATCTCTTCTAGAACGAAAAGACGTGATTGTTATAGCCAGTGTCTCATGCATCTATGGTCTTGGAGCACCTGAAAGTTATATGAATATGACTATTGGTGTGGAGGTAGGAGAGCAAATTAAAAGTCAGGATTTTTTAAACAATCTAGTAGAGTTACAGTATAAGAGGTCACATAATGAACTCACGCGAGGAAGTTTCCGTGTTCGTGGTGACACTATAGACATATTTCCATCTCATTATGAAAATAGAGCTTGGAGAGTTGCGTTATTTGGCAATGATGTTGAAGAAATTTTGGAAATAGATCCACTAACTGGGAATCTTATTACAAAACTAAAAAAAATAGTAATCTTTGCCAATAGTCATTATGTCACACCTCGTCCAACATTGTTACAAGCTATAGAGTTGATTAAAGAAGAATTAGAAGAACAACTCAGATACTTATATTCCAACCATAAAATAGTTGAAGCAAAACAATTGGAGCAGAGAACAAACTTCGACTTAGAAATGATGAGAGAAACAGGAAGTTGTAAGGGAATTGAAAATTATTCGCGTTATTTATCAAGTAGACAAGCTGGAGATCCACCCCCCACATTGTTTGAATATTTGCCAAAAGACGCCATACTATTTGTTGATGAAAGTCACGTGAGTATTCCACAAATAGGCGCAATGTATAGTGGAGATAGGTCAAGAAAATCAAATCTTATTTTGTATGGGTTTAGGATGCCATCAGCGCTTGATAATAGACCTCTACGTTTTGAGGAATGGGAAAAAATGCGACCGCAAACAATTTATATTTCAGCAACACCAGGTAAATATGAGCTAGAAAAGACAGGAGGAATTTTTGTAGAACAAGTTATTCGTCCAACTGGTCTGTTGGATCCACCATGTATTGTAAAACCTACTGAATATCAAGTAGATGATGTAATTGCTGAAGCACAAAAAGTAATCAAAAAAGGGTTCTGTGTATTAATAACTACATTGACTAAAAAAATGGCAGAAAATTTAGCTGACTACATGTGTGAAGTTGATATTAAAGCACATTACCTGCATGCAAATGTTAAAACACTCGATAGGATTGATACTTTATATGATCTACGTTCTGGAAAAATTAATGTTTTAGTAGGAGTAAACCTATTGCGTGAAGGGCTTGATATTCCGGAATGCGGATTAGTGGCCATTTTAGATGCTGATAAGGAAGGGTTCTTGCGTTCAGAAACTTCGTTAATTCAGACAATCGGTCGTGCTGCAAGAAACAGAGAAGGAAAAGTTATTCTATATGCAGATAAAATGACAGGATCACTAGAGCGAGCGTTAAATGAAACGAATCGAAGGAGAAAGAAACAGGAAGAATATAATAAAAAACATGGCATTATTCCAAAAACTGTTATTAAAGCTATAACCAATTCCTTACAGGAAAGAACAGAAACAGAGGAAAACATGGCAGATGAAGACTATAGAAACATGGATATAAAACAGCTCAAAAAAGAAATGCTAAGACATGCAAAGAATCTAGAATTTGAAAAAGCAGCAAATTTGAAAGATATACTTGAAAAAAAGAAAAAAGGGAGTGTTAAATAAACCCATACGCGTTAAATTAATGGCTTGCAGGGTCTAGTAGTGCCATGTGGTTGAGTATCTTATAAGCTATAAGAAAGTCCTGACGTGGGGCTTTGCCATATTCTATAAATACAGATATTGCATAATGTGAAGAACCATAAGCAATAAATAACTTGTGGCTTTTACCCTGGGAGTTTATTTCCGGTGTACCAGTTTTGCCAGCAATTCGTATGTCTTTGGGTAAATTGGTAGTATATGCAGTGCCAATTCTAGAGTTTACTGCATCAAACATAGCGTTTTGAACGATAGTAAGATGTGCATGGTCTATATCAATTTCAGTAAAATCCTGCTTTGTTTTATTCATCTCAATATAAGGCATTACTTCCTTGCCTGTTGCAAACCTTGCTGCAAGTACTGCAAGTTGTAGTGGTGTTGCAAGTATATAACCCTGACCTATGGCCAAATTAATGGTATCACCCAACTGCCATTGTGAATATAGTCTTTGCTCACGCCAGCTTTTATTAGGTAATAACCCTGAAGCCTCTTCTTTGAAATTTTTCATTAGTGGTCCACTACCAATACCAAATTTACTAGCCATTTCTACTACAGAATCTACGTTTATCTTTTTGCCTATTTGATAAAAATAAATGTTGCATGAAGAAGCTATTGCTTCATTTAAAGATACGTATCCATGGCCAGCACTTTTCCAACAGCGAAATTTTCGATTACCTATTTGCATATGACCCTTACATAAGAATTTTTCCTGTGGTGTGATTATGCCATCTTTCAGAGCTGCAAGCGCAACTATTATCTTAAAAACTGACCCAAGAGGAGTTTGATATGATAATGCACGATTTACTAGTGGTAATGAAGGAGAATTCAAGCTCTTCCAAGTATCATTTGGTAACGTACCAGTAAAAAGATTATTATCATAGGCAGGTGAATTATATAATGCTAAAATTTCCCCATTTCTTACATCAATAACTGTCACTGAACCTTTATGATTATGAAATATCTCTGCAATTTTTTTTTGCAGATTTATATCAATGGTTAATTGTACATCATTTCCATCTTGTGGTGGTGTGTTTGATAGCTCTCTTATAATACGCTTTTTAGAGTTTACTTCCTGCTCGATTTTTCCAGGTGTGCCTTTTAATACATCGTCATGTATATATTCAATACCACTAACTCCTGTTTGTTGTTTTTTTGTGTACCCTAATACATGCGAACATATTGAGCCAAATGGGTAATGGCGCTTATAAAATGCAACTACATTATCTCCCGCTGCAATCTCTTTCTCACTTACTTCTTTATGAAGAGTTTTTTCTCCATCGAATACAATAACATACGAGATTTTATTTACTGCAAGCTCGATACCATTTCTATCTAAAATTTTCCCCCGCTGGGGCATAATAGTAGCAACTCTTGTTCTATTACTATTGGATAGTACTTCATATTTTTTTCTATCTCTTATCTGTAAAGTATACAATCTATAACTAAAAATGGCAGAAATAGCTAACTGGATGCCACCAAGCATAAATGCTCTGCGGGTAAAGATCTTACTCTTTATACGCATAAAGTTTCTCATCATAAATCGGTTGCTCAAGAGATCTATTCATTTTTCTTGTACCCTAACGCGCTGCAAACCTTTTTTTCCCATTCACTTAAAGTGACAAGCTTATAGCCCGATTTTTTTAGTATTGTAATAATGCGAGGTAAAGCTTCTACTGTGTTTGCTCTACTGTCATGATCGTGGAATAATATGATAGCGCCATTGTGCACTGCACTTATAACTCTTTCAATCAAAACCTCAGACTTATCGTTTTTCCAATCTAGAGAATCTACTGTCCATAATATTGAATACATATTGAGTAAATTAACGTTTTTAAGTACATTTTCATCATGGCACCCATATGGCGGACGGAACCATTTTATATCTTCTTGTATTATATTTTTAATTGCTGTATTCGTTCTCTCTAACTCTTGAAATTGTTCATTATCTGATAATGACGTTAACTTTTTATGTGACCAGGAATGATTACCTATTTCATGACCTGCTTCATGAATTTTCCTTACTGTCTCATGTATTTTTTTATTTATGCGCTCACCCAGTAAGAAAAACGTTGCCTTCGACTCATGTGTTTTTAATATATCAATAATAGTGTTTACTGTGTTGTAAGATGGACCATCATCAAATGTAATGGCAACAAATTTATCTTCTTTGTTCAACAGTTTTTTTACATTGCTTAAACTCCTATGTGATAGGTTCATATGACAATCAAGCCCATAATATGATATGTTAAAGTTGCAACTACCACAAAAAACTATGCTTGAGTATAGTAAAAAAAAAGTTATTACTCTTAAAAACATTCTGATCGAAACTAATTCATAAGGAAAGTTTATTATCCATTTAAAATAAAATCTAATGTTATTTCACGCCAAATGTGATAGTGTTCACTAGGTAAATGACTAAATGGGCTGCATCTATGTACCGCTCGTATTGCACTATCTGCTAATGACCTGAAAAGTGTATTGCTCTGATAAGAATTTTCGTCTACTACATCTGCTATAACTACTTCGCCTTGGGGTGATAGTAATAAGTTGATTTTGATACTGAAACTTTTTTGATAAGCCATATTAGCAGGAACGTTCCAGCATTCTGTGAGTTTATTCCTGATAGAATCAGTAACTTTTGCTATAATTGATGCATTGTTTTGATGATCAATAGTTTTTACTTCGTTTTTGAGCTCAGGTTTCTCTATGAACTTAAGGTTTCTCTTTCTTTTTGGCAGAGGGTCATTTTCATCAATTATAACCTTTTCTTGTATCTCAATGATTTCTCTGGATTTGCTGGCAGTAGTGTTGAATTGCTTTTTTCTTTTTGGTATGGGAACAAATTCCATATCTCTCTCTTTTGTTTGTGATTGTAGAGGTAGTGAAAAGAATAAAAAACAACATAATGAGAGAATCAGTTTGCAAGAAAAAAAACGCATATCTTCAATGATCTATGTTACTGGTTTTAAACTTATATTACATATAAAGTCAATATATTTCAACTTTGGTTACGCATTGCAAGATATATTAAAAAACATCCAATAAATAATGCAATTAGCGGTATATACCATAGAATGTAGGTACTGTATTTTACAGGTGGAATTACTATAATTGAATCACCATAAGAATGTTTTAGTTCTACAATTATTTCTTGGTCAGTATACCCATCACTAATTTTTTTACGAATTGCTTTGCGCATATCATATGCAGCAGACTCCGACAATGTTTCACCAGAACATATGGGACACTTTATTATTTTAAATAAATCTGTTGCTCGTTGTTCCATACTTTCGTCTTGCAGTTTGTCATCTAAAGTAAAGGTATGTACTTTTAAACAGAACATTAACATAATAAACAGACTAATTACTGCTTTCATCTTTAGAAAGTTCAGTCAATTTGTTGAAGAAGTCAGTGATAGGCAGTTTTCCAATAAAACTCGATCCCATGTCATTATCATATCTTATTGTAAACTGAACATTATCGTTAATTGTTTTCTCTGATAAAGAAGATATTAGCTCCTGGTATGCATGAGCAGTAGATTTTTTATCAAGCATTAGCAGCACAAATTCTTTGTAGTTTGATATATCTATGTTAATTTTATCCCTAAATGAAAATGTGACCATATTATAATCATGTATTCCACCACTTGCAGTAAGAGAAAATTTATTACTCTGAATTAAAAATTTTTCTATATCAAAGTTGAGCTTAGAGGCTGAAATGTCATTTATAAGCTCGTAGTTAAATTTGGTGTCAATACTCAAGTAACTTTCAGGATTTACAGCATCTTTGAATCGGTATACGGAAAAATCGAAACCTAATTTTGCACCTTCATTAGATCTCTTGTAAAAGTTAATTCTAATCTGGTTAGCTCTATCATTAGTTTCAATTGTAGTTGTAATGCTTTCTTCACTCTCTGAATTATAGGAAAAATCGCATTTTAGTCCATAATCTCTGTAACGAAGGGCACTTATATGGTCGATTATAGAGCCATTTCCATCAAGTTGTGATGAAAAAGGTGCTTTATTTAATTTAACAGTAAAATAACTTTTATTATCTGTACTGCACTTTATATTCTTCGGTTTATCACCATGAACAACAATATTAATTTCATTGCTTGGTACATAAATATGTAATGATCTATCGAGCATTCTATTTTTTATCAACAAAGCTTCGGTTGAAATAGTCAACTCCTTATCGGAAAATTTTGGATTCTTGATGTGAAAGATAAGATTGGAAGGAAATCCGCTTTTATCACATGAAATGTCAGGTTCTTCGCCAGTAATATTATACACCATTTTCACCAAATGTTTTTTTGCTTTCCATGCAGCAAAATACCAAAAACCACCATATACTGCTGGAATAAATAAGAATAAAGAGATGATTGAATAGATAATAACCTTGCGCATAATTAATTATTTCCTTGTTTGTCTAGTGATATATTTCTCGTACTTCTTGGTATTGTAACAGATATACCATCAATTTCTTTTGTTATTTTAATTTGGCATCCAAGCCTTGAAGTTTCTGTTAACCCAAAGGCTAGATCCAACATGTCATTTTCTTCATCAGATATTGGATCTAGGATATCATAAAACTTTGGATTGACGATTACATGACATGTAGAACAAGCAAGAGAGCCTTCACATGCTCCTTCAAGCAGATCTGGATCGCTTCTATGAGCTAAATTAAGCAAAGTTTCACCCTCCTTAGCTTCATAACTTTTTTTACTTCCATCAGGTAAAATAAAAGTAACAGATGGCATATTATTTTCAATTAAAATTCTTATTAATATGCTACAGATAATAATTGATTTTTGCAAACTGTTTACTGTACTTGGATTGAGAATGATAAATTTTTTTTCTAGGCTTAATATTAGGCCTCTTTCGAAATTCAATTTCTGATGGCAATTTTGTTGTTGATACGCTTCTCAAATACATCCTGCGGTGCTTCGCTTGCACTTCTCCTCTCATCATAAAGCGGTTTCGAAAGAGGCCTATTTTAGCTTTTTTGGATGAAAGTTGAAGTAATTACTTAATAAACAATGAGTTTCATGCAATGGTAGCCCTATAACAGAAGAGTAGGACCCACGCAAAAATAAAACAAATATTCCAGCAAGACCTTGTACATTGCATCCACCGGCTCTGTCTTTCCATTCTTGCGATGCTAAATAATAACTAATCTCTTGCTCACTCAGACGTTTAAACTTAACTATTGTAACCACAGTTTTAATATGCTGTTTGGACTGGTCGGGAACTAAGAGGCAAATACTAGTATATACTCTATGTCTTCTACCTGATAGTAAACGAATACATTTTTCTGCTATCTCAACATTTTCTGCTTTGGGTAATATTCTCCTACCGCATGCCACTACAGTATCAACACCTAACACAAAATAATTTGGATGGGAACTTTGCACTTTTTCAGCTTTACTTTTCGCCATGCGGATTGAATAATCTTTAGGGAGTTCTTTCTTTATAGGAGTTTCGTCTATATCTGCAGGTACAATCAAACCTGGTTTGACATTCATTTGTTCTAATAAAGCTACACGCCTTTTTGATGACGAAGCAAGTATCAGCTTATTTAGATGTTGTTCTTTCACTTGTACCTTTCAGCCTTCTGGTTATCCGACCCTTTTTTGCATTTCTATCGTATATACTCATTTCAACCAACACTCTATCTCCAATAATGATACGTATCTTACTTCTCCTTACTTTGCCTGATACGTGACAGATTATTTCATAATCATTATCTAATTTTACTCTAAATTCTGCAGCAGGCAATAAAGCAGTTACTACTCCCTCTACTTCAAAAAGCGTTTTTGATTTTTCATCTTTTGTCATATGTTATATTATAATTTTCTTAGTCTACCATAGATTTAAAAATATTATCAACTGCAATTTACAGGATTTTATCTATTTGCACTCTATCTAGCAGCCCGTTAATAAAACCAATCTCACTTGGTTTACTAAGCAAACTAGATGCAATATTAGTATATTCACTAACAATCACAGGCGTTGGTGTATCATAGTTAACTAGCTCACATATTGCAACACGTAAAATAGATAAGCTTACAAGGTTCAACCTTGAAAGAGACCAGCTTGAATGCAAATAAGGTTCTATTATTTTATCGTATTCTTCACTGTTATGGATAACTTTGTTTACTAGCTCATGCAAAAACTGATTATCAGGTTCTTCACATTTAAATGTATTGATTAATTCATTAATATAATTGTCTAGCTTAGAAGAATTGTCACTGTAATCTACGAAAATATTTGAATAGATAACCTGTGTAGCAAAAAATCTTGCCATACTTCTTTTTGCACGCCACTTGTTAGCTATAGGTTTCTCCTCCATTATTTTTCTATAAATTTATTATACAGATTGATCATCTGTATAACAGTTGAGGCTGCATGACCACCAACATTTTTTTTGTTTTTGTCAGCTCTCACTAAAGCTTTATCTTTGTTATCAGATGTAATCACGCCCATACCAAGAGGTATTGCATAGTGGGTAATAATTTCATTTAAACCTTCAATGACTCCTTTACAAACGTAGTGATAATGGTCAGTTTCACCGCGGATCACACATCCAAGAGCCAAGTAACCGTCATAATTAATACGTTCACTCTTAACTGCAAAAAGAATTGCTGCAGGTATCTCAAATGTACCAGGAACTTCAACTATATCGTAACTGGTACCGCTGTCTTTTAACTTATCAGTTGCACCATCAAGCAAAAGACCTGCTATTTCAGCATAATAGGTTGAATTAACTATTAATATTTTCGACATTTACTCTTACTTTTTTTGTTAAAAATAATTTTATCAATGATTGCTGGACTAAGGTGATGATATTGCTGAATATCCAATATATTACTAAACCAGCAGGAAAGGAAGAAAAAATAAAAACAGAAATGTAAGGCAAGAATTTCATCACGTTTACTTGCATATCATCTTTATTGATTTGATCTTTCTCACTTAATTTTTGTTGTATTATCATAGTAATGCCAAAGATTATAGGTAAAATGCCGATAGAAATAGGAAAATTATAGTTAAACAACCCGAATAGCGTAAAAATATTTGTTGGATCTGAAGCTGAGAGATCCTTAATCCATAAGTAAAATGGTGCATGTCTCATTTCTATGGTAACAAATAACACTTTATACAAAGCAAAAAATACGGGTATTTGTATCAACATAGGAAAAATGCTTGATATAGGGTTTACATTATTTTTTCTATACAACGCAATTATTTCTTTGTTTTGTTTTAAGGAATCATTTTTATACAGCTCTTTTATGCGAGTTACGTCAGGCTGCAAGTTTTTCATTTTAAGCATAGAGATGTATGATTTATTAGATAAAGGAAGCATCAAAAGCTTGATTACTAAGGTTAATAATAATATTGCTAAGCCAAAGTTCTTTAAAATGAAATTGAAATATTCAAGCAATAAAAATACTGGTTTGGTTATAAAGTAAAGAACACCAAAATCTACGGCTTTATCGAACAAAGGTATATTTAGAGTATCTTTATAAGAATCCAGTAAATTCAACTTCTTTGCTCCAGCAAAAAAATAATTCACATTAGAGGTGCTTGTACCAGGAGATATGTTTTGATGAGGTTTAACAAAATCTACTTGAAATTTATCAGTATCATTAACATTTGTATGTTTAATATTTACATTTATTTTACCAGGTCCTTCAGGTATAATAGCTGTAAACCAATATTTATCAGCAAAACCAAACCAGTTCTTTTGATTTGTATTTGCTTTAATAAAATGTTTCTTGGCAACATTCTTATATGTCCATTCTTCCAATTTATTATCAAAGACACCTAGAACACCTTCATGTGATATCCAAGGAGATTCGTTAATATTACTACGCTTACGGTTGATGCGACCATAAGGAACTAGAACTACATTATTCTTTGTATTATTTTCAACGAATTGTTCAACCTTAAACATATAGTTATCATCCAGGTTGATTTTCATTTTGAACACAACACCATTTTTATTATCCCAAAATAAATCGACTCCCTGCGGATTAGCTTTATCTACCTGCCAAATTGTTTCAGAATTTGGAATTTCAATTTTTTTGCTAGGGTCCAGCCAACCAAATTCTGCAAAATATACATCTTGTGACTCTGCAGGCGACAATAACACTACTTGTGAAGAGGAAGGGTCTGGCTTTAAGTGATAATTATTTAAAACTAAATCATCAAGTCTTGCACCTTTTAAAGAAATAGATCCTTTTAGTGAATTGTTGATTAAGTTAATTCTTTGCTCTCGGGTGGAATCAATAATTTCGGAGCGGTCCTGATAGATTATAGGAGCAGTATCATTGAAAGATTCAATGTGTTCAATACTTTCAACTGGTGGCTGGTTTTCATCTGTATTAAGAAATTTTTCGTAAATAACGTTCCAAAATACTATTATCAATGCGGAAAGTACAACTGCCAAAATTAGATTTTTTGCTTCTGACATAAAATTAAAGCTGAATATTTTCTTTAAAGTGTATATTAAATATTGTACTGAAACAATGAAATTTTAATAATAATTTGTTAATTCAAAACTATTTTAATAGCTGCACACTTTAAAGATATGAATACACTTAAGAATCTGATTGCTTGGTTACTAATAATAATCGTTATTGCAATGCTTTTTGATTCACAGGGAAACAAATTAAGTAATAGGTTCCTTAGTACCTTTTTACCACATAAAGGAAGGGTTCATGGTAATGGCAGCATAGAATTTACTAAATCTCGTGATGGACACTTTTATATTCAAGCTCAAATTAACAACCGTAACATAACGTTTCTGCTTGATACTGGTGCAACTGATATTGTTCTCTTACAAAAAGATGCAGTGTATGCAGGCATTAATTTACAAAACATTCAGAATTTTAAAATATATGAAACGGCAAAAGGTCGAATAGAAGCTGGAGTGGTGCAAATTCCTCAAATCAGAATAGGAAATTTTTTAATTAACAATGTACAAGCAAGTGTAAATTCTTACTCCATGTCTCATTCTCTGCTGGGTATGAGTTTTTTAAGGTACTTTGATTTCATCATGAAGGATGATAGATTGATACTATATCGTGGCTAGTTATTAGATATAAACTTGCTTTTAATGTAAAATCAGTGAAGAATGCAATTGTATGGTATAATGTGCTAGGAATGCAAAAAATCATATGAAGGTAGGAGTAATAGGTTGTCTGGGAAAAATGGGTAGAGCTCTCATAAATGAGTTGGTTATCAATGAAAAAGTGAAAATAACTGGTGCTGCTGCGCGTTCAAACATAGGTACAGATATTGGATATTTTATAGGACGCGGGTCTAATATAGGAGTTAAGATTACAGATTCCATTGATGATGTGTTTCAATTATCTGATATTGTGATAGATTTCACAACTAGAGAATGTATGTTGGAATGCCTTAAAGCAGCTGTAAAGTTTGAAAAACCATTAGTTAGTGGTACAACTGGAATAGAAGGTATCAACTTAGAAAAGTATGCTACTAGAGTTCCAATATTATGGTCAGCAAATATGAGTATAGGAGTTAATGTATTGTTAAAATTAGTAAAAAAAGCCGCTGAGCTTTTAGGTAATGAATATGATGTGGAAATTTGGGAGATGCACCATAATTTAAAAAAAGACTCACCATCAGGCACAGCCATAGAACTCGGTAAAGCAATTGCTGATACTTTAGAGATTGATTTTGATGTTCATCAACATTCTTATGGTATAAGAGAAAAAAGAAGTATAGGTTTTGCGGTATCTCGAGGAGGTGGGGTGATAGGAGACCATAAAGTGATGTTTGCTAATTCTGATGAACGAATAGAACTAATTCATAAAGCGATTAATCGCGAAATATTTGCTAAAGGAGCTGTTAAAGCAGCAATGTGGCTATATAATAATAAAAGGAAGACTACAGGTCTCTATTCAATACAAGAGGTAATATGAACAAAGTGCACGCTTCTGTTAAGGGTTTAAATCTTTGGTATAGTTCTAAACAAATTTTATTTGATATAAACTTAGATATTTATAAGAGAAAGATTACTACGTTAATAGGGCCATCTGGATGTGGCAAGTCAACATTTCTGCGTTGTTTCAATCGCATGAATGATTACGTTCCTGGGTGTAAAGTTATTGGTGAATTAACTATTGATGGGTTAGGTGATATATATTCACGAGATATGGATGTTGTTCTACTTAGAGCAAAAGTTGGTATGGTGTTTCAGAAACCAAATCCTTTTCCAAAGTCAATATATGATAATGTTGCCTATGGTCCCAAGCTACATGGAGTAATAAAAAACAAGCAAAAATTAGCTGAAGTAGTAGAAGAAAGCTTAGTTAAAGTTGGTTTATGGGAAGAATTAAAGGATAGACTGCAGGAAAATGCATTAAACTTATCTGGTGGTCAACAGCAGAGATTATGTATTGCCCGCGCAATTGCAGTAAAGCCCACTATATTGTTAATGGATGAGCCATGTTCAGCCCTTGATCCAGTAGCCACCAACGCAATCGAGCATCTTATACAAGAGTTAAAATTAAAGTTTACCATAATTATGGTGACTCATTCAATGAAACAAGCAAAAAAGTTATCTGATAATATAACTTTCTTTCATAATGGCAAGATTATTGAGTCTGGAAGTACTCAGGAAATATTTGAAAACGCTCAATCGCCTTTGACGCAAGAATATATTCTTGATCATTAGAGATGTTTACGTACGTCAACTCTTGCAAAATTTGGTATATATTCCTTGTATCTTAAAAAAAGCGTTTATAGCTCAGATGCTTTTTTAAAGATACAAAGTCTAATTAATTGAGAACTCTAACCCCATTCTTGAAAGCACCAGTGAGTATATCAGTCATCCTACTATTAGGCTTTTCATTTTTATTTTGAGCAGAGTTATCAGTTTTTTCTAATTCATTATTGCTTTGGAAATATTTTATGACTATAGGAGTAACCACAAATGCTAACATTATAGGTACTGCTGCCGCTATAGAAAGTTGACCATTAATTGCAGCAAATGCTATTATTACAAATGTAAAAAAGGCAGCAACAACAGTGAGAGCAGCAATTGCTAATTTAGTCATTCTATCGACTGTTTTGTTGGGATTAATAAAATCGAGTATAACCTTGCCGCACTTTTTTGTTTTAGCCCAGCAATTATTCCTAGTATTTTTCATACCCTTGTTTAATTTTTTATTTTCTTGATGTTGAGCTATTTGTTCTTTTAGAATATCATCTAAAATGCAGGTTGTGTGATTTGCATGTATTCTTTCATCTTTGGTAAAATTTTGTAAAAGTTTAATATATCTATCACTACTATATTTTCCAGGTAATACAAAATGACGACGACAATCCTCGGATTTAGCTTGATTACTTAACACAAGGTGGTTTAATAGTTTTATGCAAAATGTTACAGTGTTGTCAGATATTGTAAATGTTCTATGAGTATCTTTAGTTATTTTGTTCACTATTGCTACTTGTATAGGAGTGCGCCCATTCTTGTTTGTAGCATTTATTGCTTCTGTGAGTTGATCGTTAAATGTTCCGCATTTAGGTATAAGATTCAACCATGTAATTTTCGTTTTATTAGGCATTGAAGCAATGAGATGTAAAATGTTATTGCCTTCTTCATCTGTATCAGCAATAGAATAATCTTTGTTATCGCTTTCTCTGTCTATATTAGTAGTCAAGGAATTTTGTAATAGGAGATTACTGAACATATCTTGATCCTCCTTAAGAACTGCTAGGTGTAATGGATACCGACCATAAACAATATGATCAATAGTTTGTCTAATTTTATCTTTGCTAGGTATAGCCTCATCTTTGCTAGATTGAGCTAGTTTTTTTAAAAAATTAATATGATAGTTTTTTTGAAAGTTAGACAGTGCTGCCAAGTGTTCTGCAGACAATTGCAATTGACTATGATCAGCTCCATTTTTTAATAACTTTATAATAAATTCAAGTGTATTATCACTGTCGGGGATTGTATTATGATGATGAATTTCCTTGTTTATTTTAGCACTTAATGCTACTTGCATAGGAGTTTGCCCATTCTTGTTCTCAGCATTTATTGCGTTTTCAAGTTGATCCTTGGATATCCCAGCTTTAAGTATAAGATTTAACCGTGTTATTTTCTTTTCCCGAGGCATTGAAGCAATGAGATGTAAAATGTTATTGCCTTCTTTATCTGTAGTGGTCACACTAATTTTTCCCAAGTATTTTTTGAAATTTGCTAAGTTTTTTCCTTTGATTGCTTTTAATGAATTGTCACAGCCTTCTTCTATTTTCTGTATTGTTGCATATGGATTTTTATTTTCTGCCACTATAGGTTCTGTTTTCTTTGTTTCATGTGTTGACGGCATTGAATCAGTGTTATCAGGACCACTTCCATAGCCATCGTCAGAACTATAATCATTAGCTCGTGTAATCTTATATTTGTTAGTTAGTTTTTTTAAACATCTGGAATAATAGTCTAGTTTAGATTTAGGCAGTGCTGCTAAGTGTTCTGCAGATAAATGCAGCTGTTCAACTTTAGCTCCATTGTTTAACAATGCTATAATAAATCTAAACGTGTTATCCTTACTGGAGATTGTATGGTGATAATGATTTTCCTTATTTATTTTAGCATGAAATGCTTTTTGCATAGGGGTTAATCCATCCCTATTTTTAGCATTTATTGCTTTTTTGAGTTGATCTTCAGATATCCCAGCTTTCAGTATGAGATTCAACCATATAATTTTCTCTTTCTTAGGCATTGAAGCAATAATATGTAGAACATTATTGCCTTTCTCATCTTTGGTAGTAATATCAATATCTCTTTCTAGACACTTTCTGATCAAGTCTCTTTTTTTTGCTATTTTTGGCAAATCATTTATTAGTGGTATTGTGTCAGTGTCACTATCACTGCTTATTTTTTTTCTAAACATATTTAAAACCTCAATATTAAAAACTAATTATTTATACATCCTTACAATTGCATGTGTCAATACATTTCAACTTAAAATTGAAAATAAAACAACTAAAAGTTGAATTTGATGCTTAAAAATATCTTTACACGCAGTTAAGATATAGGAAAAAAGGTAGGAATATTTAATGTAATTAAAGAATTTACCACCACAATAAAGCCATTGAATAATATGTCTGGTATTTTAAATGTTTTATCTTAAAAAATAATGAATATAATCCTCATTAATGGTAAAAATAAGGCTAGAATCAAGGGTAAAAAGCAGGTAGCAACATACAGCGTCACTTGGAAAAATCATAATGTATTTGCACAGTCTCTATTATACTTGCACTAAATTTGGCAGGTATTGTCTAAGATATTCACCAGTAACGCTTTCTTGCATGCCAGCTACCTCTTCTGGTGTTCCTTCCGCTACCACTCTACCACCTTTTGCTCCCCCTTCTGGTCCGATATCTATTATGTAATCTGCTGTCTTTATAACGTGTAAATTGTGTTCAATAACTATTACCGTATTTCCCATATCAACCAACTTGTGAAGTATTGTCAGTAAGTTATTTATGTCTTCAAAATGCAGTCCTGTTGTAGGTTCATCTAAAATGTATAATGTTTTTCCAGTGGAGCGTTTTGATAGTTCTTTTGAAAGCTTTATTCTCTGTGCTTCTCCTCCAGAAAGGGTTGTTGATGATTGCCCAAGTTTTATGTATCCAAGTCCAACTTCCTGTAGAGATATTAACTTTTCTCTCACTAAGGCAAAATTCTCAAAAAAATCGCAAGCTTGGTCTATTGTCATATTCAGAACATCAAAAATTGATTTTCCCTTGTAGGTAACTTCAAGTGTTTCTCGATTATATCTTTTGCCTTTACATTGTTCACACTTTACATAAACATCCGGTAAGAAATGCATCTCTATTTTTAAGTGTCCGTCTCCTTTGCAGGCTTCACATCTTCCACCTTTAGTATTAAATGAGAATCGTCCTATATTATACCCTCGTACTTTTGATTCCGGAAGGCCTGCAAACCAATTTCTTATGTGAGTAAAAATTCCTACATAAGTTGCTGGATTTGATGCTGGAGTTTTACCAATTGGTGATTGATCAACTTCAATAACTTTATCTATGTACTCCAATCCTTCGATTTTACTACATTTACCATATTTTGCGGAAGAACCATGTATTTTATGTGCTAAATACTTATACAAAGTTTCTATTACCAAACTTGATTTTCCTCCTCCCGATATTCCAGTAACGCAAATAAAATTGCCTATTGGAAACTTAACATCCACGTTTTTCAAATTATTCTCACATGCATCAAGTACTTGTATAAACTTATCTGTTTGTGCTCTTTTGTTATTAATAGAAATAATTTTCCGCTTACCTAAATATTGTCCTGTTATACTCTGTGTACTTTCTATAATTTGCTTTGATGTACCTTCTGCAACTACTTTTCCACCATTGACACCAGCACCTGGACCAATATCAATAACATGATCAGCAGCCATTATGGTATCCTCATCATGCTCAACAACAATCACAGTGTTACCCATATCTCTCAGGTTTTTAAGTGTATCAATCAATCGATCATTATCACATTGATGCAGGCCTATTGATGGCTCATCTAACACATATAAAACTCCTGTTAACCCTGAACCAATTTGTGAGGCAAGCCTTATTCTTTGACTTTCACCCCCTGAAAGAGTACAAGATTCGCGATCAATTGTTAAATAATCAAGCCCTACATCTTTTAGAAACGTTAGTCTCTTTATTATTTCATTTAATATTTTTTCTGAAATTTGCTTCTGTTGTTCTGTAAGATTTTCTGGTAACTTTTTAAACCACTCAAGAGATTCATCAACGCTTAATTTTGCTATCTCTCCTATGTGCATACTATTAACTTTTACTGAAAGAGTTTCTTTTCTTAACCTGAAACCATTACACCCTTTGCAATTCATTATTGAACAATACTGCTCAACAAGTGTTTCATCATAATCCATATGGTCTTCTAATATACTGACCAAGCCTTCAAATTTTGCTTCTCTAGAGCCAAAAAGTATAATATCTTTTGCTTTTTGGTTAATATCTTTCCATGGAATACTGAGACTAAACATATTGCTTTCGGCCAATGAAAAAATGGCATCTTGTAAAAACCAAAGCCTTGTTTTCATTGTTGGTAATACCGGCCCTACTGGCTTCAAAGCACCTTCAGATATTGAGAGAGTCTCATCAGGTACTATTAATTTTATGTCAATACCTAGCTTTTTGCCAAGGCCATTACATACACCACATGCTCCATATGGACTATTAAAAGAAAATACTCTTGGTTCTATTTCTTCGAGTGTAAATCCAGACTCTGGGCAAGCAAAATTTTCTGAAAAAGTAAATATTTGACCATTTTTATACTCTGAATCGTGGTTATTTGGCAAGCTCACAATTTCTACATGTACCAAACCATTACCAAGCTTTAGTGCTGATTCTATGTTGCTTGGTAAGCGATTATCTATATCATCTGATACTGATATTCTGTCTACAACAACTGATATATCATGCTTTTTATTCTTATCTAGTTGAGGTAGATTATCTATATTATATACTTCATTATCTATCTTTAATCTGGTATATCCTTGCTTTTTCACCTCCAATATCTCTTTTAGATGTTCACCTTTTCTACCACGTACTATAGGCGCAAGTATGTATATTTTAGTTCCGATAGGTAGCACAATTATAGCATCTACAATCTGAGAGATAGTCTGCTTGGTTATTGGTAGACCGGTTGCAGGTGAGTAGGGGATTCCTATGCGTGCATATATTAAACGCAGGTAATCGTAAATTTCAGTAACAGTGCCAACAGTTGATCTCGGATTTTTTGAAATCGACTTTTGATTAATGGATATAGCAGGTGAAAGTCCAGTGATTGATTCAACATCTGGCTTATCTTGGATGTTGAGGAATTGACGTGCATAAGATGACAAGCTTTCCACATATCGGCGTTGTCCTTCTGCATAAATTGTATCAAATGCTAAACTTGATTTACCTGATCCACTAAGCCCAGTGATAACAACCAACTTATTTTTTGGTATATTAACGTCTATGCCTTGCAAGTTATGTTCTCTTGCATTTTTAACCCTTATGAAACTATTCATACTTTATACATTACATACCCTAGGGTTATTATATACTTAAAATAAGGAACTTGTACGAATACTTTGTTTGAAAAGTGCCTTTATTTGCTAGTTTTTTTTATAAAAACAAAGAGTTTATAACATTATAACTTTTTTATGACTATGTGTGTAATATTCAAACCACTAAAAAGAGAACACTTTCCATTATTACTAAAGTGGCTAGAAACACCTCATGTAAAAAAATGGTGGGACTCAGATATAAATTGGACATTAGAATTAATTGAAAAGAAGTATAGTAGTTATACTCAAGGATTTAAACATCTAGTGCTAGAAACCAAGATTATAAACAAACCAATGCATGCCTTTATTATCAATTTTAATAACGTAGATATTGGCTATATTCAATACTATGATAGGTATGATTTTCCACCAGAGCAGAGCTATGAGACCTCAGAAGATGTCTTGAAATCATTTAAGTAGCTAATTTATTAAGCATAACGGTAATCA
>OGCD01000010.1_pt1 | contig 17731 bp, 15 predicted proteins | sample 1570121 | NCBI WGS metagenome assembly OGCD01 (sample SAMN03218062, study PRJEB24507) | insect metagenome | isolation source: haemolymph | host: Pentalonia nigronervosa | place: Madagascar | collected 2012-04-30
TTTTTTTTTAAAGTTATTTTTAGCTGCTTTAGTCTATACCAAATTGCACTTATTCCAAAGCCAAGGTTTTGTTTCATTTCTGCTAGCGTATGATCTGGATGTTTTTTGACATAGTCCGCAAGCATTTTTGGATCTATTTTTCGGATAAATCTGACATTTTTTGATGGTTCCAGGCTTTCACCCAAAGCTCTGTAACCTCTGCCTTTGACTTTCCTTTTTCCACCAAAGACACTGCTTTTTCTCTTAAATCTATACTATATACCATCACTTTTCCTACTCACTAATAGTATATTATACCCTTATCATTCGCTTTTGAAAGTACTATAACACTCAGATTGCTCTTTGAAGCAAATACTAAAAATCTATTAATACCTGTGATAGTTTGATAGTTAAATTTCCTTTTTTTGTCTCAGTTAGAGTTATAATAAATATTATGTTATAATTTAACTATGATGAGAATAAGATCACATGTAAAAAAAAGATTAAAGAAAAAATTTGTAATATTTACAATGTTATTTATCACTTTAATTGTTTTATATCTTTCAGTGAAAAGTACAGATAACATTGCTAACCAAATTAGAGTTAAGGAAATAAATATAGGAGCTAACAATGAAAAATAAACAGTCAAAAGATAAAAAAGAAAATTTTTACATAACATATTTTTTAGATGCTTTAGTTTCTGAAAAGTCTTCTACACAAAACACTTTAGAAAGTTATAGATCAGATCTATGTCAACTTGATGAGTTTTTGTCAGAAAGCAATACTACTCTACTGAGTGCAGATAAAGCTACTCTTAAAGAATATTTGGACTTCCTGTGTAAACAAAAAAATTATAAAGGTAGTTCTGTATCAAGAAAAATATCTGCTATAAAAAATTTCTATAAATGCCTATTTAATGATGGAGTGATAGATTCTAATCCTGTTCCAGCTAATGATGATGAATTTAAAAACCAAAAATCTTCACGTCCTTTGCCTAAGTATTTAAGTGTTGAGGAAATCATTTTGATGATTAATACAGTAAGGAAATTATCAAATGGGTCTAATAAAGAAATAAGTAATAAAAGGCTATGCGCTGTCCTAGAGATTCTTTACTCTTCCGGTATGCGTATTTCTGAGCTTATTAACATAAAATTGCATGAGGTATTGAAATTAGTAAGCAATAGTAATAAAGAATGTTATATAATAATAAAAGGAAAAAATGGCAGAGAAAGGCAAATTCTTTTTAGTGAACAAGCAATACAAAGCCTAAAAAGCTATTTATCAATTCGTGAAAATCTTATTCCTAAAGACAAACATTCTGATTGGTTATTTCCAGGTGAGAAGCATAACAGGCCAATCACAAGGCAGAGGATTGGTCAATTAATGAAAAGTTTAGCAAGAAAATGTGGTATTGATGAGACCAAAGTGTCACCACACGTGATCAGACATTCTTTTGCTACCCATCTATTGAACAGTGGAGCAAACATTGTGTTAATACAAAAAGTGCTTGGTCATACTAATCTTTCTACAACACAAATATATACTCATGTTGCTAATGAAAAGCTCAAGAATAAATTAACTGATTCACATCCTATAGCTCGAATGGCAAATAATTAACTATAAGTAAATGATGTAAGAGAAGCTTTTAGTGATTTTTAATCTATTATTTAATTTACTCCTTGTACTGTGGGAAGTGCTCTATACTTTAGTTGCTCTTCCCATAATTTTTTTTCCTTCATACATAATAACCTTTTTTCTTGTATATGCAGTAAAGGTTACTTTATTCTTTCTTTACCTATTATGTGGTATTAAGTATGAAGTAAAAGGAGTAGAAAACATACCAAAGCAACCTTTTATAATTGCTTCTAAGCATCAATCTCCTTTTGAAACATTCATTTTCATCATTTTATTCAAAGGAGCAGTTTTTATCTTAAAACAGGAGCTCAAGTGGATTCCATTCATTGGATTACATCTTATGGCATTGAAAATGATTTTTATTAATCGTTCAGATGGAGTAAGTTCTTTGCGTAATACAATCAGATTAGCAAAAACTCGCATCAGGGAAAACAGAAGTATAATAATATTTCCAGAAGGTACAAGAACAACCGCAAAATACGGTGTAAAATATCAGCCAGGTGTTGCTGCTTTATACAGCGCATTGTCTGTTCCTGTATTGCCTATCGCTTTAAATACCGGTTTATTTTGGCCAAAGAGTATACTTTCCTTGAAAAGAAACCCTGGAAAAGCGGTAATAGAAATATTACCTCCCATATACCCTGGGTTAAATAAGAATGATTTCTTACAAAATTTAGAAAAAATTATAGAAGAGAGAAGTAGCCAGTTGATTTTGCAAAAAAACTAATATTGCAAATTAATAAAAATTTTTTATAATATAGAAAATACAGTGTTTTAGGATTAGTACATGGCAAACCATAAAAGTGCTCAAAAAATGATAAAAGTAATAGCAAAACGCACTTTAATAAATAAGATGCGTAAGAGTAGGGCGCGTACTGCTGTTAGGAAATTAATTGATACAATAAAATCTGGTGATAAAGAGAATGTTGTTCTAGCATTTCGTAATGCCGAGTCTAATTTACACAAATGTGTGAATAAAGGCGTAATTCATAAAAATACTGCTGCACGCAAAATAAGCCGTTTAAATGCAAAAGTCAAAGCATTAATGACTGCATAACATGGTTAGTATAAAATTGGGTGTATATTATTCAATCTACATGCCCTATATAGAATCAAAGGTTTAAGTAGTATGGATAAAAAAGCATTGTTAAAATTAGATAACGGTATAGAAGTTGAATTGCCGATATTAAGTGGAACGGCAGGTCCTAGTGTATTAAGTGTAAAAGATTTATACAAAACCACAGGGCTGTTTACTTATGACCCGGGGTTTGTTTCCACAGCATCATGTTCTTCTTCAATTACATTTATCGATGGTAATGAAGGAATATTAAGATACAGAGGATTTGATGTTAATCATCTAGCAAAAAATTACGATTTTACATCAGTTATTTATTTATTACTCTATGGTACGTTACCAACTCCAGAACAATATGAAGAATTTCTCTTGAAAACACATAAAATATCAGAGCAAGTTGTAAACGTTATTAAGGCATTTCCTAATAGTGCACACCCTATGTCGATTCTAATTGCGTGTTTTGCAAGTTTAGCTGCATCCTATCATGAGCAGTATGGTAATAATGTTAATAGTCAAGATCTAAATTTTGGTATTTCTGCGATATTACAAGTGCCCGTTATTGTTGCAATGATTTATAGACATATTAATGATCAAGAATTCATAAATGCAGATGGCGAATCGAGCTATAGTGGAAAGTTTTTAAAGATGATGTTTAACAGTAGTGAAAAAATTCATCTATTTACTAAAGCCTTAGATAAAATATTCACTCTGCATGCTGACCATGAACAAAACGCTTCTACAGCTTCTGTGAGGCTTTCAGGGTCTGCAGGCTCCAATTTATTTGCATCCCTTGCTGCAGGAGTAACAGCACTTTGGGGACCAGCACATGGCGGTGCTAATGAAGCAGTGATCAACATGCTCAAGGAAATAGAGCAAAGTGGAAATGTAGATCAGTTTGTTACAAAAGCTAAAGATGATAAAGATCCATTCAAGTTAATGGGGTTTGGGCATCGTGTCTATAAAAATTATGACCCACGTGCACGGATATTGAAAGATATTTGCCATGAAATCTTAGATAAATCAGAGCAAAATAAGCTATTAGAAATTGCAGTGAAACTCGAAGAAATAGCTTTAAAAGATGAATATTTTATCGAGCGGAAATTATATCCAAATGTCGATTTTTATTCAGGTATAATAATGACTGCTATGGGGATACCTTCAAAAATGTTCACGCCAATCTTCGCTCTTGCCAGAACCACAGGTTGGGTTGCCCAATGGTATGAGATGGTGCGTGATAAAGAAACAAAAATTTATAGGCCAAGACAGTTATATACTGGTGAATAAAAAATTTATAGTTGCCTTAAGTAAAAATATAGATAATATTATCCCTATGTAAAATTTATAGGTCATCTATGAGGTTAACACTAGTACTTTTTTTATTCTTTCTTTTGCACAACAATGCTAGTGCTAAAGTTATTCTAGATAAAAAAATATTTTACACAGAGTTAAATGGGAATATTGATTTGAAATTTGGTTATGCTTTTAACCAGAGTACTTTCGGAGATAAACCTAAGGACAAAATGTCAAGTTGTCCAAATTTAAGTCTTCGTTACCTGCAACGCGTCCATCCAAACACCCAAATGGGTTTTTTTGTTAAAGTAGATGCTCCAGACGTCATAAACTCACGTACCATCGATATAAAAGAATTAGATATAGCACAAGGATATTTTATTATAAAAAACAAAGGACTTGGATCGATAGAGTATGGTCGCAAGGACTTAGTTAGTCAGGATATGCTAATCAACACTTCAAAGATTTGTGCTGCTGCTGGTGGAGTCAGTGGTGATTGGGCAAATTATGCAAATTTGCGTGGCGAGCATAAAAAGTCTGACGGGGCCGGATATGATAAAGATATTGTCTTTTGGGTAAAACCTAATATTTATAGTGATTATAACGGATTAAAGTGCAAGTCAGGCACATCAGTAATTAGTTATATTTCTCCTGAAATTTATAACTTTCAGTTTGGACTGAGTTACGTTCCGAAAGAAAATAATTTACATTACAGCAATCTGATTGGCGCAGGTCTTTCTTACAAGGGTAGTCTTTCAGAAGACATAAGTTTTACCGCTGCTGCAACTGGTGAATTTGCAAGGCAAAATTATACCGATGAAACGGAGTGTCTAAGTAATCCTAATTGCAACAATCAACTTAGGCATTGGAATTTGGGAATAAACGTGAAATGCTTTAATCTTAACTACATCTTTTCATATGGAAATGGTGGAAACTCAGGCAGAAGAGTGAATGTTGTATCAGGAGAGGAAAAAAAAGGAGAAGTGAAGAATACATACTATATCAATGCAGGAGTTGCATACCATTCTGATGCCAGCAAGTTAAGTTTCACTTATTTTACTAGTGGCAGAGAGATAGCTGACTCAGGTACAAATGAGCTATCATCATATGCTGTAAGCCTTGAGTATCCTTTATTTATGGGCACTTCATACTATTTCGATGCTATAAAATTTTACACTAAAGAACCTAAAGTACAGAATAATAACTCTGGTTATGTGTTTTTAGCTGGATTAAAACTTAACTTTTATCCAGCTTCCATTGGCCTAAATTAGGCTATGGTCATGAGAGTTGTAGTTGTCAGTGCAGTTGAACATTTCTCCTCCTAAGCCATTGATTAGGTAGAGGTCATATTCACTGTGTTGATCTGCTAACTCTATACTATTTTGCGTTTCTAAGTTAAAGCTGCCTGAATCTGATAGTAAATCATAATTCAAGTTCTCTACTTTACTAATACTGTTTATTACATCTCCTTTTTCATTTGCGATAACCAATTTATAGTCATCACCTAACTTCATCACTTTGATGGATATTTTATCTTTAGGTAACACTATGTATTTTTTCTCTTGGTCATCATGAATAAAGAATTTGTCCTCCCAAAAATAATACTTTTCCTCTGGTAACGCACCAAGCTTATACTCTGAAACATGCAATTTATTCCAAAACTCTAACACAGGTTGCTTTTCCGACTCTTTTGCTTCCTCATATAGAGCTCTCATATCATAATAGTCTATAACAACGTTTGCCTTGTATTTTCCTTGTGAATATTCATCATGGCTTTTCTCTATTTTCACAATTGTGTCTTTTAAAATCACCGGTTCTTGCTGTTTTACCTCTGTGTCTTTTAAAATCACTGGTTCTTGCTGTTTTACCTCTCTCTTTTCCTTAACAGAATGTAAACTATTACTCATAGTATTTTTATCGTCTTGCAGTTCATTCGATTGGGTTGATCGATCAGGTTGAACATGCTGATCGTGTACACTATTACTCATAGTATTGTGATGGTCTTTCAGCTCATTTAGTTGAGATTGATTTCTTATCTGTTCTTCAACCCATCCCTTGAATTCTGAATCGTAGTTTTTTAAATTTTCTATGAATTCATTAAAAAGTTGATATCCACGAGTTGTTTGCTTTGCTACCTGATCTGCAGCTACACGTTGTGAAAATTGGGAAAGGTCAACTAATAATTTATCCATCATACCTTGGTGTTTATCTTCAAGAAACTTTATTACCTGCTCTATTTCTGAATAACAATTTTTACTATAATAGCCGTCACGTATTATCTCATCTATCTTCAGATTTTTGCTTTTTATTTCGGAAAGAGCATTAATATCTTCACGGTCATTTATATGATTGCCATTTTCTAACCCAGCAACATAGAGTGCCATACCTTCACGTACTGCTGTAGGTAAAATATAGCTCAAACCAAGATTTGTTAACTGCATTGCATGCCCAATTTCATGCTCTAGTGTGCTTTGATTCACATTTCCTTCCTGATCAAGATAGACATATACATCAGCACCATTACCACCTACAGCATGCTTATCAGAATCGAAGTTATTCATCGCTGTATAACTAACAACACCCTTATCCATAGTTTTTCCCATACTTTTTAAGTATTCCTGATAATCATCAAAGCTGTTCAAGATATAAACATCAATTTTTCTCTCATTATCAGAGTTATTAAAAGCGTGCTTGAAGTTATGCACAGCATCTCTAATACTGTCCCTTATTATATCTAGTCTACCATGGTCTAAACTATGCTTTATGTTTATATTAGTTTTACCATGAGAATCAGTATCATTATACGGAAGATGCGATATTTCACTATCCATGTATTTCACTATTTCAGTGCTACCTATCTTCTTAGCAAGAGCAAGAGGTGTACATTTATTTCCTTGCCCTTGGCCCTTAATATGAAGATCGGCTCCTGCTTCCATTAAATATTTTACCGTATCCAATTGATTACGTAATACAGCTGAGTGCAGTGGAGTATATCCATTAGTCAGGAAATTTATATCTGAACCTTTTTCTATTAAGTATTTTACTACTTCTATATGTCCATGAGCAGCAGCAGAATGAAGCGGTGTACCCAGCCATCCATCTGCTAAAACATTAGTTTCAGCATGTGCTTCTTCTACTAAAAATTTAACCATATCTAAGTTACCACGTCTAGCAACTTCATGAAGAAGTGTTTCACCATATGTGTCATAATTTTGACCATCAGTTGCTACAGATGTGAATAATGGTCGGCTTACATGCACATTTATACGAGCATTTACATCTGCACCTTTACTAATTAAATATTCTGCCAATTCTTTATTACCATGAATCACAGCCACAAAGAGTGGTTTATCTATGTGCATGCCCAAATTGATATCAGCATTGCCTTTTTCTACTAAAAACTTTACTATCTCTTTATTGTTTGACCTAACAGCATAAGAAAGTGGTGTAATTCCGTCTTCATCTTGAATATCTACTTCTGCACCTTTATGTATTAAAGTTCTTACTTTTTCAAATGCATTTTCAAACACAGCTCTATGCAAAGGAGTATAACTTGATGAATCTCGCTTATCTAAATCTTCTCCTCTTAAGATTTCATTTTGCATAGAACTCTCTGAATATGATCTATTACTTGCTTGCTTATCCAATGTTCTTGCACCAGATGATAGTTCTTCTCTATGCTGTGTGTTATCAACCCTACTTTCTTGTAAGTTAACTGAAGTACTGTGCTGTGTTGGCTGATCAGACTGCATTCTCTTACTTCTTACATGAGAATTCTGTGATGTAGCTTCGTGCTCCTTTTGTTGTTCATGTGTCTGCCCACTATGGATGCTACTAGCGTAATCATTGACAATCTTTGTTGGACTATTTTCATCATTTTGCTCTTCATGCACTTGCTGTTTAGATTGTGTTTCTTTTATAAATATTTTCTGATGATCAGTGTATCCTTTATTAGTATCCCCTATGTCTCCTCTACCTTGATCAAAAGTTATTCTTTTACTTCCATTTCCCATATCTTTAATTTCTACTTGAGGTGAAACGGATGCTAAAAAGTCACTGTAGCTATAGTTGTAATCAACAGAGAAAAATATTTTATCTTTAAAATTATGAAAATTATTAGATAACATCCCTATATCTTCTTCATTATGCGATAATTTTACCTTAGTGAAATACGTTTGATCATTTAGCCGAATTATTTCTCCTCTTGAATTCCTTTGTATGTTGTAATCATTTGGATCATATTTAATAGCAAAAAGTGTACCAGGTTCGTATCTGTCCAAGTTTATAAGTCCTATATTTACATGTTTATGAGAATAATCTCGTTTTTCATATTCATGCGCAAATATAGGGTCAATATATTTATACTCATCTGGTATGTTAGAACACTCAACACCGTTTTCTGTTGCAGGAACCAGCTTATTCTCGCCATTTTTTTGCACTAGTTTTAGGTGTGTAATATTGCTTGGTAACTCAAATCTTATATCCTTGCCGTGATCATGAATAAATAATTGACTTGCTTCTCGACCTTTTACATCATGCCTTTCTTCAGTTACATAAAAGCCTATGTTTTTGAATGTGTGTAAGGATTGACCTCCTTTACTTACCACAGCTTCATATACATCATCATCTGTTCTATCAGTACCTTGGTCGTTCAACAAATCCCCTTTCTCTACTATGATTCCGTGTTGTTTTTGCTCATCAGAATATTGCGCAAATTTTGAATCTTTATGATTTAAAATTTTAGTGTTATTAAGCAATAAAGAATCTAAATTTTCTTCCTTTATGTGGTTCATACTAGGATTTAACAATTCATTCTCATGTAAATGAGATTCTTTGAAATATTCGTCACTCTCAACCTTTCTTCCATCTATGAAAGAAGCTTTATAATGTCCATTCTCTTTTGTGATTGTCATGTAAGCACCACCTTCATATTGCACATTTAAGCCGTGCAATATGTCTTCAAAAATGAAAGTATCTTTAGTTTGACCTTCGACTTGTTTAAAAAAGCCAGCTTCACTTGACAACTCTCCGATTTTTACGTCTCCATCATATACAGACAGCGCTCCTTTATTTCCATGACCAAGTGCTTTTAGAGATAATACTTTACCATTTTGCAAAGTGATATTTTCTATCAAATTTGAGTCAATGTTAACTAACCCATCTAATATCTTATCAACATCAATATCCTTCTCTGCTTTTATCTTTGCCAACCCGGCACGAATTATATTATCAAACATAGAGCTTTTCAAATTCTCATATCTTGACGAAGAATTAACAGAATTGTATTCCTCCATCATCTCTTGATAAGAAATTTCTCGACTGTGATACTTACTAATAACTTCAGAAGCTTCTTGTCTAATACTCTCATCTAACTTTTGTAATTCTTGTTCCAGATTTTCTTTCAAACTCTCTTTATAATGCGATATTACCCTAAAAGCCTGCTCTTTATATTCTAGAGTGTTCTTATACTCATTGCCCTGTTTATCACAGTAAGTGAGCTTATGCTGTCCATTAGGTGCTTCTATAACTTTTAAAAAGTTGTATTCTCTTGATATATCTAAATTATCATTTGTTGCTCTATTTATCGCACGAGCATAATTATGTACTGATACGTGCTCCACTGGTGAAAAGCTTCCTACATTTCCTCCATCTATTTTATTTATATCTGCTTTGTAGTATGATACATCTTTGATTTCTCCATTTATTATCTCCTTCTTAATTCCTATAAATTCCCCTTTTTCGATTTGCAAAGCATTGATATCTTTCATTGCAACTTCTGTATTATGAGCAGCAAGCCAATCTTTAAAATCATCGTTGTTCTGTATTATTTCATTTAAAAAATTCTGTGATTTTTCTGAAGCACCTACACGTAAAGTTTCCATGTAATCTTTCAACAAATGTGGATTTTTTTCTTGTAGATACATTACTAGAGCATGCCCAGTTTTGTAAACTAAGCTATTTTGTTCACCCTCATCTGAATATTGTAATTTTAGAATTTCATCTAAATTCAGTTCTTTTGCTTGAGTTTTATCAATACTAGACCCTTGAGAATTGAATTTATGATCCGAGAGATGTTCACAATAGTCTGAGATTCCTTCCATTAATACCGTAGGTAAATCTTTACCTCCTGTAGCTAAGTAAGTTAGACCGTGTGCTAATTCATGCTGCAGGTTATGAATATCACCTTGCTGATATACATACATTTCAGCAAAAACGTCAGATTCTCCTCTGTAGTAACATTTACCTCCTTCATCTCCAAGACCAAAATTGAAATTTTGGTTGCCACCAAGGTACGTATAATCAGCTTTATCATCAAATACATAAATTTTCAAAGTTTGTTCTGAATTGCTGCGTTCTAGACCAAAATAATCTTTAAAATGATCAATTGTTTCTTTTACTTCCTTTTCAATATTAGGAATTTTCGTTGCTTTCAAATTATGAGAGTAAACCTCTACCTTAATATTTAGATCATCAACTTTAATAATCTGAGGTGCATTAAACCCTTTGTCATTATTGTTAAAATATTGTTCAGTGGTTATGTTATAATTTACTCTTCGACTCATTCTGTCCTCCAATTTAAAAAGTGCTTATATAAAGGATAGAGGATGCTTTTTAAAAAAGTGTAAATTTCAATATTAATAAAATTAATATCTTAATAAAGAGATATAAATACTTAATTAGGCTTTGATTTACTCACTAAAAGCCTCTTCCCATGTGCCCTGAGTTGCTGCACGACTATACTCAGTTACCCTATTTTCAAAAAAGTTCGTATGTTCAACACCATTTAATATTTCATCCAACCACGGAAGTGGGTTATCATCTATATTATATATAGGTTTGAGGCCTAATTGAGTCAGCCTTCTATTTGCTATATATCGTATATAGCGCTTGACTTCATCTGCAGATAAACCATCTACAGCACCAAACTCAAAGGCAAGTTTGATAAATTCATCCTCAAGTCCTACAATTGTTTTGCATGCAGAGTATAACTCTTCCTTAAATTCATCATTCCAAATTTCATTATTTTCTTTAATGAACGTATTAAATAACATAATAATCGAATTGGTATGTAAAGTTTCATCACGTGCCGACCAAGCAATTATTTGTCCCATGCCCTTCATTTTTCCAAAACGTTGAAAATTGAGTAAAATTGCAAATGATGCAAATAATTGCAATCCTTCAGTAAAAGCACCAAAGATGGCTAGAGTTTTTGCCACATGTTTTTTATCATGCTTTTTGCTTTCTTCGAACTCTAGCATGTATTCATACTTTTTTCTCATACTGTCATACTTTAAAAATGCTTCATATTCGCTTTCAGGCATGCCAATTGTATCTAAAAGATAGGAATAGGCTGCAATATGTATTGTCTCCATATTAGAAAAACTAGCTAGCATCATACATATTTCTGTTGGTTTAAATATGCTTGAATAGTGCCTCATATAGCAGTTGTTTACTTCTATATCAGCTTGAGTAAAAAATCTAAAGATTTGAGTCAATAAATTCTTTTCTGCTTTTGAAAGGTTAGTTTTCCAGTCTTTCACATCATCAGCAAGAGGCACTTCCTCAGGTATCCAATGTATTCTTTGTTGCTGCAGCCATGCATCGTAGGCCCAAGGATAATGAAAAGGCTTGTATATTGGAGCTGATTCTAATAATGACATTGTATACCTATGACTTTTATTTAATTTAATGTTAAACGATATTATGAATCAGTCAAATTGACTTTTTGAAATTTGACATTAGATAATTTATCACTACTATAATAAAGTTATCGATTGTGGTAAAAAATGCGAGTACTAATATTCTTAATTTTATTGTTCTTAATAAGCTGCACACATACTATAAATGACCATGGAGTGCCAGGTATAGATGTTGAACTGTGGAGCCAGATAAAAATAGGTGATGACAAAGAAAAGGTTGTGCACTCTCTAGGATCTCCAACACTCATATCACAATTTGATGATAATGTTTGGTATTATGTTTCATATAGAATAAAACAAGCAAATTTTTTAGGAAGAAGAAAATATAGTGGTAAATCTCTGAAAATTTCATTTGATCGTGATGGTAAAGTTGCGGATATAGAAGAAACTGACACTTCAGAAAGATCTTTAGTTGCAGTTGATGATCAGCCTCGTCCTTCTCCTGAGTAAGATGCAGACGACGCACTCATGATAATACAGACTCATAACCCTTATCTATTTCAATCTTTTTGTGAGCCATAACACTAAATCGTCATCGAGAAGAACTTCCGTACCAGGATTAATGTATTGATATTTAATGGATGGTCTATTCTCAGCTCCATGGATCACACAATTTTAAGCAAATTTAACCACCTACAATCCGTATTTTTGCCATTTCTTCATAACTTTTTCCACTATTTCTTCGCTCATTTCAATTTTTTTCCCCCACTCGCGTTTTGTTTCAGGTGGCACCTTATTCGTTGCATCAAAACCAATCTTGCTGCCAAGCCCACTTTCAGGAGAAGCAAAATCCAGGTAATCGATAGGAGCGTTTTCTATGACGATTGTATCACGCGCAGGATCCATTCTTGTTGATATTGCCCACATTACTTCCTTCCAATCACGTATATTTATGTCATCATCCACAATTATTATGAATTTTGTGTATAAAAACTGCTTCAAGAATGAAACTATACCCATAATTATCCTTTTTGCATGCCCAGGGTAGGATTTTTTTATTGATACAACAGCTATTCTATACGAACAACCCTCAGGTGGTAGATAAAAATCTACCACCTCTGGGAATTGATTGATTAAAATAGGAACAAAAATTTCGTTTAATGCTTCACCAAGAATCGATGGTTCATCTGGTGGCTTACCAGTGAAAGTGCTGAGATAGATAGGATTTTTACGCATAGTAATTGCAGTAATATTAAATTCAGGAAATTGCTCAACAGAATTGTAATAACCTGTATGGTCACCGTAAGGCCCTTCATCACGGTATCTATCTAAACTGACATAGCCTTCTAAAACAATTTCAGAATGCGCTGGCACCTGCAGGGGAATAGTTTTGCAATTAACAAGTTCAAGAGGCTTCTTGCGTAATAGACCAGCAAATTGATACTCTGATAATGTTTCAGGCACTGGAGTGACAGCAGCAATAATTGTTGCAGGATCAGCACCAATTACAGCAGCAGCAGGAAATTTTATAGTGCCTCCCTTCTCCTTCCAACGTTTGTGATGACTTGCACCACCACGATGTGCAAGCCAGCGCATTAGAGTTGTTTTTTTATCTATCACCTGCAGGCGATATATCCCGAGATTAAAACCATCTTGTTTTTCGCTTGTTGGTCCCTTAGTGACCACTAATGGCCAAGTGATGAGAGGAGCAGGCTCATCGGGCCAACACGTTTGAATAGGCAGAATTCTTAAATCCACCTCATCTCCAGTTAACACTATTTCTTGGCATGGAGCATTTTTCACAACCTTATTCCGCATTGATAATACAGTTTTCAATAAAGGAACCATTTTTATTGCATCTCTGAAGCTTGTTGGTGGCTCCGGAGACTGCAAAAATGCTAAAAGTTTACCAAAATCTCTAAATTCTTCTGGATTTATATCAAGTCCCAAAGCGATTCTATCGATAGTACCAAATAGATTCACTAAAACTGGCATGTAACTTCCACCATTTTCTGTAACTACATTTTCAAAAATTATAGCAGGCCCTTTTTGTGATAATACCCTACGGTGAATTTCTGTCATTTCCAGCACCGTTGATACTTCTTCTTTAATTCTAATCAGATCTTTTTTTGCTTCTAAAGCTTTTATAAAATCCTGTAAATTGTTATATTTGGGCATACTTAATAGTATAAACCTGCTACAGATGTTTTTATAGCTAAAAATTTACAAAAATGCTAGTGCTGTTGCAGAAAAAACAGAACTAATCAACCACCAGGAGCAAGATCATGACTATGATCATCACCAACGGCTGGCGATGGACTTGGGGTAAAAGATTGGCCATAGTGAGATCCTTCATCATGTGCACCACCGAAGCCATTGAAATCATGACCCATACTCTCATTTGCATGTTGATAGTCACTTGGATCAATAAACCCTCCATCTTGTTGCACTTCATCACTACCACCGCTGCCATCTCCTTCACCTCCTGAGAGATACTCTATGACAGCTTCAATGACTCCAATACCAAATGGATTGCCCGATTTACCAAAAGCGGTTGCTAAAACACCACTGTCTAACCAACCAGAAAATACATTACTATAAGCAGTGATTACACCTTCATGACAAGTAGTCAACCACCACTGTATCGCTGCTAGAACTGTTGAAGCAGAATCACCGAAGCCAACACCAACACCTTTCTTGCCATCCCCTTGTTGTTGTTCAGCTTGTAACGATTGAACATGTGACCCACTCATGACTTACTCCAGTTTTTTATTTACAATTGTACCAGAAATATTATAAAATATCAATAAGAGATCTAGACTTTTTATATAATCATAATACAGATTCCTATTTTTCTCAGTTGATAATAGAGAAGATATAAATTTTGTTATGAGAAAGTAAATACATTTTTAATATTTTTATAAAAAGCTATAAGTATAAATTTTGTTGCTGTGCTGATGACCATTCTCAGGTTTTTAATGCTTTTTTTTACCATTTTTTGTACACACGTTGTACGTTATGATCATGGTACAAAAATTTTATTGCAACAAAATTCAGCACTAGCTTTGGAAGCGTCGATACCAGAAATCATATCTTTACCTATAGAGTTTCCTGATATTACAAATAGTAGTCAGCTTATTTCTATTGATATTAGTGATGAAACACCAGTAAAGGATTTATTGATTGAGATAGGAAAAATTTCTGATATTAATTTGGATATAGATCCAAAAATATCCGGCAACATTATTTTAAAGTTAAAAGACAAGAGTATAAATGAAGTAATCCAAAACATAGCTCAGAGTGCTAGACTACGCTATTCAGTGGACAATGATGTAATTAGGGTTGAGCAAGATTTGCCATACTTACAAAATTATTATGTTGACTTCATCAACATCCAACGCTCTGCTCACAGCAGTTTTGTCCTTAGCGATGATATTATTAACAGCAATGGAAATCCCACTAACGAAGGTTCAACCAATACGATGAAATCGCAATATAGTAGCGATCTGTGGGGTTCACTAGAGAAAGGCTTAAATATGATAATGGACGTTAATGGGATAAACGACGGTGAATTTCTTTGTCCCAATAGAGAAACAGGTGTAATTATTTTAAATGCTAGAAAAGATATCCATAAAGCTGTTGAAGAATACATTCACAAAGTTAAAAGACTGGCATCTTTACAAGTAATGATAGAAGCAAAAGTGGTGGAGGTTGTGTTAAATGATCAATATCCTTCTGGTATTAACTTAAATGATTTGCATAGTGATCAAGAAAATTCTACTACAGGCCTGAGCGTCGGTAGTTTAGAAAATTTAATAAAAAGTTTAGACAAATTTGGCACTTCAACAGTAATATCAAGTACTAGAGTACATGCTGCAAATAATCAGCAGGCAATGATCTCATTTGCTGAAAACTACGTTTATTTCACTATTGATGCACAAACAAGCACCGATAAGACTTTAATTACTAAAATAAACAGCGTTCCAATAGGTGTTGTATTAGTAATTCATCCAAGCATTAATATTGATACTAGTGAAATATTCATGGATGTACGTCCAACTTTATCAAGAATTAACGGTTATACTAAAGACCCAGGAATAGAATATATTGCCCAGCGAAGCAAAATAAAATTAAACAGCAATGTTCCACTTGTTGAAATAAGAGAGATGAATTCTATATTAAAAATTAAGAGTGGTGAAATTATGGTTATTGGTGGTTTTATAGAACGTAGAGAAGATAAGCAAAGTTTACGAGGGAAAAGAAAGCCTTCGAACAACATTAGAGCTATGGAAACTGTTGTGTTTTTAAAAGCAACAATTGTTCCGTCATTTGGTTTTTTGAGCAAAAAAGATAAGCATCCATATATGCTAACTATGCACAAAGAAAGTGTAGGAACATAAGAAGATGTTTGAACAGTTAAGCATATTTAAAATTTGCTATACAGTGATTACTCTTGAATAACTTGCTTGACTAGTAAAACTGGAGTTTACAATAAGATTAACTAGGTGTTTTCTCACAAGATCTGCTTCACAGTAAATAGGGCTATATTCTTTAACATATGCTTTATTTTTAAATTGGTTCTCAACTATTTTTTTATCTTGCAAGAACGCAAGTTGAAAAAATGGCCATGCAAACATATATTTCAAAAATCCAGGTACAATAGTGCTTTTAGGAAAGTAAAAGAGGGCATGAATATCATGTAAATTTGTAGTAGTTGGTGTCAAATAAGCTCTAATCTTAAGGCTTAAACCATTTTTACTGTAATAGTTAATTTCTGCAATGCTAGGCATTTGAAACAAGGAGTCACTTTGAAATCTTTCTTTCTCAAATAATTTAGATATAATCCCAGATTGCTTATTCTCTCCAGTATAATGAATGGTTACACCACGGTCAAAACATTTAACTTGTACATAAATTTTTTGCGCTTTTTTGGGACTACGTATTAAGTATTGATGAATAAAGGGAGTGTGAGTAGCATCAAGAAAATTCTCTAATACATCAATTAAATCACCATTTACTGTCCTTTTCCAATAGTAATGATTGTGGGAATCTAAGTCTGGTATGTTATATAATGAATATGGATTACTGTTTAGACTTACAAAAACGTATCCATTACATTCCTCAACGAATATCTTTTTGAGGCAAAATCTAGGGGCATTTTCTAAAGCTGGTATATTTTCACATACCCCTTCAAAATTGAATTCCCAACCATGATAACAACACTTAACACAATTATTGGTTAGTTTTCCTTGTGACAGTGGTACTCCGCGATGTGGACAATAGTCAATAAATCCTCTCAATATTCCATTATTATCTCTAAAGATGACAACGGGAACGTTCAAAACAAAAAATTTTTGTAATTTGTACTTTATATCTTTTGATCGACTTACTAAGTAGCAATAATTTTTTAGATGTTCTATATTCATAATTTAAAATACCTCATAATGGGAATTCCAATGTAAATTAGTGTATTTCCTAATAATTTCCATATTAATCTTTGCAATCTATTGTTTAAATGATTTGTATAAACAGCACTGTATTCAATGAATGGCACGCCACCACGTAAAACTTTAAATTGTGATGCACCAGAGCTAAGATTTAATACCATACCTTTATACTGTGCTCTACTAATACAGTAAGCCATTAATATTCTATATAATCCTAGTTTTTGTGGCAAGTCTGTATCATAGCCAACAATTGGTGCTGTTGTAGTATTACTTCTATCATAGCAACCAATTATAGCATCTAAAACACCCTCTTTATTACGTAGTCCGAAATATTCAATAAATGATGTCTGATGTGAGTACTCTATGTATTGAGCATTAAAAATTGGATTATATACGGAATACTTATCAATACATAATTTTGTGTATAAATATTCTATTTGCTTGTAGTCGCTAGGTAGTGTAGACATTCAAAAAGAAAGGAGTTATAATAACAATTTTTGAGAGAAGCTAAGGATGTTATACGACTTAAAAGATAAGCAATGGGAAAGGATAAAGGAGAGTTTACCCGGAAAGAAAGGGGATAGTGGAAGGAGTGCAAAGGACAACAGAAAGTTCATAGCAGCAGTGATGTGGATAGGGCGAACAGGAGCGCCATGGAGAGCTTT
>OGCD01000011.1_pt1 | contig 17649 bp, 15 predicted proteins | sample 1570121 | NCBI WGS metagenome assembly OGCD01 (sample SAMN03218062, study PRJEB24507) | insect metagenome | isolation source: haemolymph | host: Pentalonia nigronervosa | place: Madagascar | collected 2012-04-30
GAATTACTTCTTAGAATTAGAGGAAAAATGGGGCGCAAAGTACCCAATGGTTATAAAATCGTGGCAGAACAATTGGGAGAATTTATCCAGTTATTTTAAGTATTCTGACCCAGTTAGGAGGGTAGTTTATACCACAAATCCCATAGAAGGACTGCATAGACAAATTAGGAAATTCACTAAGACCAAGGGCTCATTTACCAGCATAAATGCCTTGTATAAGTTGGTATATTGTGCTATAAAGAAGGCAGAGGAAAAATGGACGATGCCTGTGCATGATTGGGCAGTAGCCATATCTCAGCTTGACATTTTCTTTCCTGGAAGATTGAAAATTGAGTTGAGCTAAAAATGTGGTTTGACACAGTTTATTTAACACTCCCTTATGAAGTTTGTTTGCACTCCGGATGACTGTGCAAAATACTTAAGATCATTATTACCAGATATGTCTAAAGAAACTAGTAGTGCTCCAAATATGAACAATTCTAATCCAGATGTGATTCCTAATATAGATCCGGTAACGTACTATATCGTTCCCCGTGATTGCATCGGCGGTTTACCAAAAGTTGCATCAATGAACTGACCTTACCCAGTTTTTTTGTATGTGATGCATTATAATCTCTGTGCTTTTTGATTCCTTTCTGGAGGTCTTATAACTTTACATCTGTACACCTAGGATTTTCAAAACAAAAAGTTCCATGAATTATCTAGACGCTCTAAACTTTGTTCTAGATTGATTATTTCATTATTATCTTCATTACCATTTCCATGAATTGATAAACTATTACCAAAATTAATGTATAAATCTTCTCCATAGCAACACTCACGAATTGGATTATGATAATTTTTATAACAAAGATCGTCACCTTTATAATGAATAAATTCATCTATGAGTTGCCCAACCTTTTTTCCTTCTTGCATAATCTCACACACATCAGCTCCTCCTGAGGAGTTTCCTTTAAGATGAAATATTGCCTTCCAGTTGTGATCATGATATCGGTGATATTTGTTGGCAATGTCTCCTTTGTCTAAAGATACATGGGTAACTTCAACGAATTTTGGTAATTGTCTGTATTCTGGGTCATATTTTTTATGTTCAGAAAGCAAATTTCCTAGGCTATTACATAATGCAAACTTCAATGTGCCCTCACTATCTTCTGCAACTCTTAAAAAGTTGAATTCCTGCGGTATTCTTATACTAGTACCAGTAATATGATTGCGTACATGTAACGTATTATCGTAAAAAAAGTATCCAATATCTGCAAAATCTCCAACAACAGTGTCTTTATTATCTACTACCCTAGCACTGCTGATTTCACCATAATTTTCTCCTTTTATGATATGAAACGTACCGGATGATGCTTGATAGCTACTAAGGGTTCTTTTATGTCTATCATGGTTGTCTCCTACCCCGCTAGTAGATTCTAGCTCTAAAAGCTCCATTGCATTATTATTAGGTAAGCCTGGTTCACCCTGTGGACCTGTTTCACCTTGTGGACCTGCTGGACCTGGTTCACCCTGTTTACCTGCTGGACCTGGTTCACCCTGTAGACCTGGTTCACCCCTTGGACCTGCTGGACCTGGTTCACCCTGTTTACCTGGTGCACCATCTTTACCAGGTTCTCCTTTTGAGCTTTCTTTAAATTTAGCATCGTCTTTTAATTTACCCACAACATTGCTTTGAAAATTACCATCTACCCTCAATTTATCTGCAATATCACCTTGAAAATTACTATCTACTTTCAATGTACCGGCAACACTATCTTGTAGATTTGTATTGCTGGCAACACCACCCTGCAAAGTTGTATTGCTGGCAACACTATCTTGCAACGTTTTATCACTTGCAACACCGCTAACAATAGCATTTTTTAATTTATCATCTTTGATCAACGCGTCAGCAACCTCTGTAGGGTTTGCATCCCTACCATCAAAACCTAAAAATCCTCGTTGACCCTCAAAACCCCGTAAACCTGGTTTACCATTTTCACCTGTATCACCCTTTTCACCCTTTGGACCTTGTTTACCAGGTGTGCCGTTTGGACCTGCTGGGCCTACCGGACCTGTTTCACCCTTTGGACCAGGATCTCCTTTTATGCTCGCTTTAAATGCATTATCGATCTTCAACTTGTTGGCAACACCTTGTTGGAAAGCACCTTCGCTCTTTAATCTGTTAGCGACCTCTTCTGGATTTGCATCTTTACCTGGTCTACCTTCTGGACCTTGCATGCCATCTACACCATTTGTGCCGTTCGTACCATTTCTACCAGGATTTCCTTGTGGACCTGCTGGACCTGTTGGACCCTTTGGACCAGGATCTCCTTTTATGCTGTCTTTAAACGTACTGTCTGTCTTCAATTTATCAGCAACACTTTGTTGAAAAGTACCATTGCCCTGTAAATTGGTTGCAACACCTTGTTGGAAAGCACCTTCGCTCTTTAATCTGGTTGCAACACTGCTAACAATAACGTCTTTCGATGTACCACTGATTAACGCATTAGCAACTTCTGTAGGATTTGCATTTTGACCTGCTGGACCTCTTTCACCTCTTGAACCTGGTATACCCTGTTTACCTGTCTGACCTGTTGGACCCTGTGGACCAGGATCTCCTTTTATGCTTGTTTTAAATTCATTGTTTTCCTGCAATTTATCCGCAACACCTTTGTGAAAATTACTATTATCCTGCAAATTAATTGTAACATTGTCTGCAATAGCTTTTTGAAGTTCTCCACCATCCTTGAATTTACCTGTAACACCTCCTTGAAAAGCAGTATTGCTCTGCAATTTTGTTGCAATACCTTGTTGAAAAGTACCATTGCCCTGTAAATTAGTTGCAACACCTTGCTGGAAAGCACCTTCGCTCTTTAATCTGGTTGCAACCTCTTCTGGATTTGCATCTTGACCTGCTGGACCTCTTGGGCCTCTTAGACCTGCCGTACCAGGCGCACCATCTTTACCATTTTTACCATCTTTACCTGCTGGACCAGGTGCACCATCTTGACCTCTTCCACCACTTGGACCTGTTGGACCTACTGGACCTGTTGGACCCTTTGGACCAGGATCTCCTTTTATGCTGTCTTTAAACATACTGTCTGTCTTCAATTTGTTAGCGACCTCTTCTGGAGTTGCATCTTTACCATCTATACCATTTGTGCCGTTTGTACCATTTTTACCATCTTTACCATCTTTACCTGGTGCACCATCTATCCCGTTTGTACCTCTCTGGCCACGTGAACCCGTATCACCTTTTTCACCCTTTGGGCCTGGTGGACCCGTATCTCCTTTTAGGCTTGCTCTAAACTCAAGATCTTCCTTAAGAGCTTCTTTTACTCTCTCTGGTAAAGTATCATTTACAAACTTTATTGCTTCATACAGTGGAGTGCGACCGTCAGTATTCTTTGAATGAGGATCAGATGCTTTTGCCAAAAGCGCTTCTGCTGCTCTGAAATGACCTCCTCTGGCAGCGTCATGAAGTGGAATGTTATTACCATTATCTTTAAGTGTAACATCAGCTCCATTGCTCAGGAGCGCGTTCACTACAGGAATGTAACCTAACTCGGCAGCATTATGAAGCGGAGTTCTACCATCTACATCTTTAGAATTAACATACTTTACCCTGTCTTCCTCTACTAATTTATCTAATTTCTGTACTTCTTCTGGTTTTGTATTATCCGTGTTAAGTTCTATTATTTTTTCCTCTTTAAATTTTGTTGCCTTCTCCTCTATAAGTTCCCTTACTACGTCTATGGCACCCACTTTAGTAGCTTCATGAAGCGGAGTTTCCTTCTTACCATCCTGAACAGTGACATCAGCTTTATTCTTTATGAGCTCTTCTGCTATACTTTTGTAACCTGCATAAGCAGCTTTATGAAGCGGAGCTTCACCTTCCTTATTTTGAGTCTTATCTTGGAAATTAACATAATTTTTCTTTTCCTCCTCTGTTTCTTTTTCTGCTATAAGTGCTCTTACTACATTTAATTTATGCTGTTCTGTAGTTTCCCTATTAGATTCTGCAGCTTTATGAAGCGGAGTTTCACCAGAATTATCTTTGGAATTAACATAATTTATATCTTTCTTTTTTCCTTCTGCTATAAGCTTTGCTGCTGTCTGTGAGTGACCATATCTAGCAGCCACATGAAGTGGTGTTTCACCAGAGTTATCTACAGAAGTAACATCTGCTCCTTTTTCTATAAGTTTTGCTACTATTTTGGATTTGTCACTTATCAGCTTTGTTAACGCTTGTAATTGTGCCTCTCTTGCAGCTTGAGAATTATCTTTTGCATCTGGCATCTTATGCTCTACAGCTTTATGAAGCGGAGTTTTTTTAGATTTATCCTGGTGATTAACATTTGCTCCCTTGCCTATAAGCCTTGCTACTACATTTAAATGATTATTTGTGATAGCTTGATGTAGTAAAGTTTCGTCATTGTCATTCTTAAAATCAACCGTAGCTCCTTTTTCTATAAGCTTGTTTACTATGTCTGAGTAACTCTCAAGTGCAGCTTGATACAGTGGAGTTTTACCAAATTTATCAGGCAAATCAATCCTAGCTCCCTTTGTTATAAGATTTGTTACTGCGTGTGACATACCACTGCTGGCAGCCTTATGTAGCAAAGTTTCGCCATTGCCATTCTGAAAATTAACATTTGCTCCTTCTTTTATAAGCTGATTCATTACACTTAAATGATCATTTATTGCAGCGTGATACAGAGGAGTTTTACCATTATCATTTTGACAATCAACCGTAGCTCCCTTTTCTATAAGCTTTTCTATAAGCTTTGCTACCGTCCATGAACGACCATTTCTGGCAGCGCTATGAAGTGGAGTGTCACCAGACTTATCCTTAAGATCAATCATAGCTCCACTATCTATAAGCTTTGCTACTACATCTACATGACCTTCTGATGCAGATTGATGCAGTGGAGTTTCTCCATTTCTATCCGGGGAATTAACCTTAGCTCCCTTTTCTATAAGCTTTGCTACTATTGTTAAGTAATTATTTTTGGCAGCCACATGAAGTGGAGTATCACCAGTACTCTCCTGAAGATCAACCGTAGCCCCCTCATTTATAAGCTCTGTTACTACCTTTAACTTGTTCTGTTCTGTAACCACCTTCTGTGCATCAGTCATGCGGGATTCTGCAGTCTCGTTCCGTTTTGCAGCTTTATGAAGTGCAGTAACACCAAAAAAATCCTGAGAATTGACATCAATTCCCTTGTTTATACATTCTTTTACTTTTTCTAAATTTCCGTCACTTGCATACTGTAAAAATTTATCCACGCTACAAATCGTCACAGTACTATCGCTTGCTGTCATTCTTTCTTCCTCTTAATTTCTAAAGCGTATGTAATACAATACAATTAATGACAATTTATTAACTAGCTGTACTAACTTATTGGTTGATTATATTAATGATGTAAGGAAATAGAATTTCTTCTCTTTTGCTTAATCCGCAACTGAATTTCTAGTTTTTTCTTCCCTTATTTAAAATTCTTATGGTAATTGACAATTGCATTTTTACGTATTTCATCAAATAGCATAGAGCTTTGTTTCATGATTTTTTGTTGGTATATTCCCTGTTTAATTGCTTCTATATCAATTTTATCACTTTCGATGTTGCATAACATGATCAGTCTTGCAGTGCTGCCTTCCTTAATTTCTACTATTTCATTTATGTTTGTCTTATTAAATAAAACCTGTAGTTCAGGGTTTAAGTCTCTCATTTTTATTTTAAATTCTTTTATGCTTGGTAGTTTTAGATCATTTGTTAATTTATTAAAATTTGAACAATTAGCTTTTTGCTTTTTGAGATTTTCTAGTGCACCATCTGAATCTTTGACTATGATCTGTTTTAAACTTAAAGTACTATTCAGTACTTCTTGCCTTCTAGCATTATCTACTTCTTCATCACTTACTCCATGGATAAATGGAACAATTCTAGCTTCAATAATTTTATTCCATAATAATTGATATTTTATTTGTTTGGTCAACCCTTTAAGGTCTATATCATGCTTTTTTGTGTATTGACTGACTTCTTCCGCCTTGAGTTCAAAATTCTGAGTGAAAAATGATACAACGGAATTGTTTATTTCTTCATCGCTGAGCTTTATATTTAACCTATGCGACTCATTAGTAATAATAATTTCATCTACTAGTTGTTGCAATATTTGAGACCTCACTTCTCTTGGGTTGATATTTTGATTGCCAAACAATGAAGTGATTAACTTAATGCGTTTTTCAACATCTAGATTTGAAATTGGCTCGCCATTTACATCAGCAATAATTTCAATATCAGTGGCAAATAACTTAAGTGGCAATATTACCAATAGTAAAATCAGTATTCTATGCATAAAACTGTTTAGTTAATGGTTGATTGTATAATAAATACTAAGTCAATGCTAGAGGTCTAGTAAACCTTACTTTAAAGAATCTTACTTCATGTTGATATTTGAGTGCTTTTTTGTGATATTTGGTAATAGGACAATTGGAAAAATCCGTTTCTGTGAACATCAGGCAATGGCATTGTTCTATATGTGATATTATCCATTTTGCATAATCTTGATGATCAGTTGCTATTAGTATCTCCCCTGTTTTTAACATTTTTTTTGTTAGTAAATTTAAAAATTCTATGTTAATCAAACGTCTCTTATGATGGCTTCGTTTTGGCCACGGATCTGGAAATAAGATGAAAAATCTTTCAATACTGTTATCAGGAAAATTGATAAGCAGTTTTCTTGCATCTTCAACCCATATTAGAATATTTGTTATGTCATGCTTTTTTACATCCATTAACAAATTGGAAACCCCCTTTAAATAAGGCTCACATCCTATAAGTAACACTTCAGTTTCATTTTTAGCTTGGTGAAGCATATTTTCACCGCTGCCGAAACCTATTTCTACCCATATTCTTTTGTGTGAATTTATGATTTTTTCTATGTACTCTTGACTGCTTTGTATAGAATATTGCTCAAATGCTTGATTAGTACTAGAGTTTAGCCTAGACCTTCTAGAAAATGACTTAATCCATTTTTTGTTTTCAATAGCGTGCATATAATATTATTACTATAAATTCTAAGTTATGTTTGAGAAATCACTTGTCACTAGTCTCTAATGTTATATAATATATGAATTCTAACAAATATAAAATTAAATGAATAACAACAATCTTTCTGTCAATCTGCCGTTTATTATTAAAAAATTATCATCCAATAAATTTATAGAAGATATAAATCAAGATTTATTTGAAGGTAATGACGATGGTTTATTTGGAGATTCCTTTGTTAACAAGATAAAAGAAGGTTGTGTTGTTGAAGGTACGATTACAAGAATAAACACTAATGATATTGTAGTTGATATTGGCTTGAAATCTGATGGAAGAATTCTTATAAAGGAACTTGCTAGTGGCGATGAAATTGCAATAGGCTCCAAAATCAAGGCATACGTAGAAAGAATTGAAGACTATAATGGTAATGTTGTTCTCAGTCGTGAAAAGGCAATTAAAGATGAGAAGTGGAATAATTTAGAATCAGATATGGCTACAAAGTCTGAAGTGGATGGAGTGATAAAACGCTCAATCAAGTGTGGTTTTATTGTTGATCTAGGTGATGGGCTTAGTGCTTTTTTACCACTGAGTCATGTGGATTTGAAGCAAGTAAAAGATGCTAATCATCTGATTGATACTGACCAAAAGTTCATTATTCTTAAAATGGATAAGAAGCAAGGCAATATTGTAGTATCAAGAAAATTGGTATTAGAGAAATCACATGCTGGCGGAAAAATTAAGTTTTTAGAGTCTTTAAGTGAAGGTGACGTAATAGAAGGAAAGATAAAAAGCATTACCAATTATGGCGTGTTTGTTGGTATCCACGAGTCAGATGAAGCAGGGGTTATAGATGGTTTATTACATATTACGGATATATCTTGGACTAGAGTGAGTCATCCATCAGCAGTTTTCACATGCGGACAGAACATTAAAGTTAAAATTATAAAAATCGATAGAGAGGGTGCTAAGGTTTCTTTGGGCGTGAAACAATTAGAAGATAATCCTTGGAAGGATGTGGAATCAAAATATTCGATTGGTAGCGTGTATAAGGGTCATGTAACAAGTATAGAAGATTATGGGTTATTTGTTGAACTTGAGCCTGGAGTTGAAGGTTTAGTTCACTCATCAGAGATCACTTGGATTAGGAGTAGTTTACCAGTAAGTAGTCTTGTAACAAGGGGACAAGAGGTACATGTCAAAATTCTAGGCATTGATATTACAAAAAATAGAATGAGCTTGAGTATGAAAGAGTGTACAGATAACCCTTGGCAAGTGATGATCAATAAATACCCTATTGGCTCTGTTGTTTCTGGTAAAGTGAAAAATAATACTGGTTCATATCTATCTATCACTTTTGATAACCTTGAAGCAAGTGAAGGCGTGGAAGGAACAATATATGCAAGGGATTTAAGTTGGTCTAAGCACAGCTCAGATGAAATTAAGAAGTACAATGTAGGTGATCAGATAGAAGCAAAAATAATAAGAGCTAATGTGAACCGAGCAAAAATTTATCTTGGTGTAAAGCAAATAGAGCATGATCCCCTTGAAGAATTAATAAAAAAAGTCAAAGTAGGTGATAAAATACAAGTTACTGTAAATAAAAAGGAAGACAATGGAATAATTGTTGAAGCTGAAAATGATGTATTTATGTTAATAGAACAAGAAAATCTGCCAGAGGGTAAAAAGTTCTCTATATCGGAAAAAATAGAAGCTAAAGTGTTAGGTACTGAAGAATATAAAATAATATTGTCTGCTAAGTGAAAGATGTGTTTTTGCCATGGCAACGAAGTCTGATATAATAAAAAAAATTGTGGAGAAGTATTCTTTTTTAGACAAAGTGCTAGTTATAGCAGTGGTTGATAAATTCTTTGCAATGCTTTCAGAAACACTAAGAAATCATGATAGGATTGAGTTTAGGGGATTTGCTTCTTTTTCAATTAGGAGCTATAGTGTAGTAAATAGTTCTATATCAAGTAAGTTAAAAAAGAATAAGTACTTTAAAGTATACTTTCGTAGTAGTCAAAGTCTATCTAACTTAGTGAATGAATAGAGGTTGAAGTGCTAGAATGAAGACAATAGAAATCACTATACGTAACAATAAGTATAAGATTTCCTGTGAGAGTGAAAAGAAAGATCATTTGCTATATTTGGTTAATCGTTTCAATAAATTAGTTAATTCTATATCTCAAAAGACCGGAGGTAAAGGTTCAGATTCATTGAATTTTTTACTTGCAGCTCTGACACTTGAAGATCAAATTCAAGAATTAACAAAACAGCTGGATAAAATAAATCAAGAATATACAGAATATAGGAATCAAAAGAAAATGGAGTATACTGAGATGTTAAATAGAGTAAATAAAATTATAACTAATCTTGAACACGCAAAGAAACAATCAAACTAAATATTCTCTCGTCTAAGTTGGAAGGGAGATCTTTTTTGTTAGTTATATAGCAGTATAACTCATGATCATCAAGATCAACTATTTTTTCGTACTCTATCAGCTCGTATAAAGAAAATGTATTGAGGTATTTTGATGCAAAATATCCTAAAAGAATATCGGTTTCTTTACAACCTCTGTGCCAACTTCTATACATTAATTTTTTCCTTAACAAAAGGCTGCCTACCATACATATCAAAATTTTTTTAATTTAAAGGCTAAATTAAACACTTGTCAAGCAATGTATGCTCTAATATAATTAATATTTAATTAAGATTTAAATATACAGTGGGTACAGTTTTTAGTTTTGTTGGTGATACAGCATATTACCTTTTGTCATTTTCCCTGATAATCTCTATTATAGTTTTTGTCCATGAATATGGTCACTATATTGTTGCTAAGATTTGTAAAGTGAAGGTTGAGGCATTTTCTATAGGCTTTGGTCCTGAAATTTTTAGCTTTAATGATAAATCTGGCACTAAGTGGAAGTTAAGTGCTATTCCTCTTGGTGGTTATGTTAAAATGTTAGGGGATGCAAATGAAGCAAGTATCCCTTCTAAGCAACAAGAGTTAACTGATGAAGAAAAGTTATACTCATTTCATATAAAGCCGCGATACCAAAAAGCAGCAGTAGTTTTTGCAGGGCCTTTTGCAAATATTATATTTACTGTAATGGCTTTGACGATGTTTTTTTATATAGAAGGTTATTATCACACACCTCCAGTTATTGGGAATGTCATAAAAGACAGTGCAGCTGAAAAGGTCGGTTTATTGCCGGGTGATACTATCATACAAGTCAATAATCAAAAAATAATACACTTTGAAGATATTTCACGTATAGTGATATCAAACCCTAAAACAGAAATGGCAATTGAATATGAACGAAATAGTGAAAAACATAAAGTGACGTTAATGCCCTTAACAGTTAAAGGCTATGATGTGTTTGGTAACGTAATAGAAAAAGAAAGTATAGGGATTGTTTCGAATATGGGTGGATTGAAGAAACCATCTTTTTTTGGGGCTGTAAACTTATCAATAAGTGAAACTTACCATACTATGCACTTAACAGTAAAAGCTATAGTGCAAATGATAGTTGGAAAACGTAGCGTAAGTGAAATGAGTGGACCAATAAAAATTGCAAAGTATTCAGGTCAATCAGCTAAGAGAGGAATGACTGCGATTTTGTACTTTATGGCCATGATTTCAGCTAGCTTGGCTGTAGTTAATTTACTGCCGATCCCATTATTAGATGGTGGGCACTTGTTTCAATATATTGTAGAAGCGGTTATACGTAGAGATTTAAGTTTAAAGTATCAAAAATATGCAGCTACTTTGGGAGCTTGTATATTGTTTTCACTAATGGCATTTACAATTTATAATGACATCAAATATATTATTTTTAATAAGGCATGAGAAAACTATTTTATATATTATTAATAGTTTTTATTCCTGTGTTGCTTGCTGCACTTGAAAGTAAAGTAGAAGTTAGAGATATTAAAATTATTGGTAATGAGCGAGTAAGCAATCAGACAATAGATTTTTACATGAAGTTAAAAGCCGGTGATTATGTGGATGATAATGATGTAGATTTAGTTATAAAGGACTTATATAAAACAAAATTATTTGCCAATGTGAATGCTTATATTGATGAAGAAAGAAATTTAATAATAAAAGTTCAGGAAAATCCGCTAATTAACAGAATAACATTACGAGGTAATAGATTATTTAGTGACAAGGAGTTGTTTGCTAATGTAATTCAGTCTAAGCCGCTAAACATTTTTACTGAGGCAAAATTACAAAGTGATTTGATGAATTTAATCACGGCCTACAGAAATAATGGCAAGATTGGCGCTAAAGTTGAATATGAATTGGCTACACTTGACAGTAATAGGGTAAATCTAATTTTTAAAATAAAAGAAGGTAAAACTTCTAAAGTTAAGAGTGTAAGATTTACAGGCAACAAGAATTTTTCTGAAGATGAATTAAGACAAGTTATTAAAATACACGATAATAATATATTTAATAAGTTATTTAAGGCTCTTTTTAAGGGTATAAATAATTACTCTCCTCAGTACTTATTAGTTAATACAGAACTACTTGACCGTTTTTATTCATCTAAAGGATATATTAATAATAATATCCAGCCAATTATTGAGGTTGATAATACCCACCAAGTACATCTAACCTTTTTAATTGATGAGGGGCGGCAGTATTTATTTGGAAATAATACAATTAGTATCGAAAATGAATTACGCCTTGAAAAAGAGATCTTGAAATTTATTACAGAGGAAAGCAATCAGGTATTTAATAGAATCAAAATTAACAACACAGTAGAAAAAATAAATAAGTATCTGAATGAAAAGGGTTATGTATTTGCAAAAGTTAATCCGGAGTACACACAACATGACGATGTTGTAGATGTAACCTATAAAATATTTCCAGGTAAAAAGATTTACATAAATCACATTACAATTGATGGTAATAACCGCACCTCAGACGAAGTTATTAGAAGTAAGTTAAGCATAGCAGAGGGTGATGCGTACAATATATTAGAAATTCAGAAGTCACGTAGAAAGCTACTTGGTAGCGACTTTTTCTCATCAGTAAAAATAAGCAATTACACAATTAACGACAATGCTGTTGACCTTAACATAAATGTAAAGGAAAAAGGAACCGGTACAGTTTCTCTAGCAGGGGGAATGTCTTTTCCTGGTGGGGCATTTTTTAAAACCGATATAAAAGAGCCAAATTTGTTTGGTAGTGGTAAGGAGATTTCCTTTTCATTAGAGAAAAGTCAGTACTCGTTCTTAGCTGATATAGAAATTATTGAGAACAATTTTAATGACTCTGATACGTCGTTAGGTGCTGGTTTGTTTTATGAAACACAACGAAATCCAAATACTAATTTCAGTAGTGAAAATTATGGATTTTCAACAAAAGTATCGTATAAAGTTATAGAGAATTTAAGCAATTCCCTTCGCTACTTTTTTAAATACAACAATGTGTCTCAAGGCGAAGGTCAAGACACAATTAAAGATGAAAACATAATTTCAGCAGTGGGTTATACGTTAGCATATAATAAATTAGATAATCTATACTTTCCCAGAGATGGATACTTACTACGTCTTAGTCAAGATGTCTCAGGGCTTGGAGGAAATGTACATTTCTTAAAGTCTGAATTTTTATCCTTTTTTGCTCGTCCTATATTGAAGAGATTTGATGATGACATAATATTGCGTCTTAAAATGGCAACGGGTTATATTTTTTCATATACTGATAGAAGTTTAGGTGCCGATCAACATTTTTTTAAAGGTGGTAATGAAGTCAGAGGATTTGATCTTACCGGTATTGGTCCAAGAAGTAGAGGTAGTGAAAAGTCATTAGGAGGTAAATTTTACTTTAATGCCACACAACAAGTAGATTTTCCATTACCAAAGTTGTATGATCAAGCTGGTATCAAGGGTTCGTTATTTATTGACTGTGCAACACTTTTCGATGTAGACTGTGCAAATAATAGGTGTAATGACATGTATCCAGATGATAAACTTTTAAGGGTGTCAGTTGGTTTTGGATTTTCAATGCCGTCTCCTTTTGGTAGGCTTAGGTTGGATTTTGGTTTTCCACTAGTGTGGGAAGACTATGATAAGTTACATTGTATTAAATTTTCTATAGAAGCAGGAGTTTAAATGAAACATTTACATTTGTTCTTTTCAGGTATTTGTATACTTTTTGCCATTATTATGGCATATATGACGTATGATCGTTCAAAATATGGTTCATCTCATCATCATACAGTAGCAATTGTTGATAGTGATAAGGTGATTAATGGTTCTCTTGCCTTGCAAGACGTGCAGCAGCAGATAAGAGAGCAGAATGATAAGTTACAACAAGAATTTGAAAAAGAGCTAGAAAAAGTCAAACCATCGCAGGAAGAATTTGATCTTTTATCAGAAGAAGCTAAAAAAGAAAAGGCAGAGCAGTTTAGTAAATATGCTGCACAAGCTAGAGATGACTATGCTAAGAAGGGATCTGATTTGGAAGAGAGTTATAAAAATTCAGTGGATAGTATTTTTAACAAAATCAAAGAAGTAGCCAAGAAAATAGCAGAAAGTGAAAAAGTAGATTTGGTATTATTTGTTTCAAGTAAAAACCTAATTTTATATTCAAAAGACAGAGTGGATTTATCTGATCAGGTATTGAAAAATGTCAATAAAGCTATGCCAAAATTCGTTGTAAAGTAAGTTTATGCAACTTAATATCGGTGATATTATAAAAATATTACCGCACTCTTATCCATTTTTGTTGGTGGATAAAGTGACAGAATGTGATCCTGGTAAAAGCATAAAAGCAGTGAAGAATGTAACATTTAATGAGCCATTTTTTATTGGTCATTTTCCTGGACATCCAGTAATGCCAGGTGTTTTGATTATTGAATCTCTTGCTCAAGCAGCTGCAGTGTGCGTTCTTAGTAAAGAAAGTCCAGATGTACTAAAAAATACAGTGGTTTATTTCATGTCCATCGAAGGTGCAAAGTTTAGAAAGCCAGTTACTCCAGGGGATACACTTATTCTTCAAGTCAGTGTTAAAAGTACGCGTTTGAAGGCATGTAAATTTGAATGCGCTGCATACGTTGGTGAAGAAAAGGTTGCAGAAGCAACAATTTTAGCTATGCTGCAGAGTACAAAATAGAACTTTATTTTTTACATGATTTTCATGCAATTAGCCAGATCAAGAAAGGTAAATCTATTTCTTGTAGCAAATGCGAGATTCACTATTTTATAGTATTGCTCATTATTCCAACCTAAATGCTCTGGTAAATGTGGAATTGATAATTCTGCAAAAATTTTCTGCAGGCTTTGAGCAGGTAATAAAATTTTCTTGACTGTATGAGAAATATCTTCCCACTTTTCATGAATAATTTTATCAATACTCTGTTGCATAGATTGCTTTTGCTCTAGAATTTCTGCAAATTTATTACTTGAAGATATAAGATTACCGAAGCACTCTGTGATATGCTCCATACTTACAGGAGATGGTTTTACAATTGGATTCTGTATAGACAATATTTTTTCCTGTAAATTAGCCATAGTAATAGTTGCAACAGCAACTTTCTCGCCATGAAGTGAAGAGTAATCTCTTGTCACCATTTCCATTGCGTGAGCTATCATGTGTTCTCCCTGGCTTGCAGAATGGCTACCTCCTACAATTACCATCCCTATCCCCGAAATCAATAAAGCCTCCATTAACAACAATATGGTCTCCGTACTTTTTTTAGCTAAACCCATATATTCTTCGAGTAAAATTTTCTCTATATCGTGTGAGAATGTAAAGGGTAGAGAGTTGTATTCCGTACCGAACAATAGGTGAGACAACAACCAGTCAGCCTGAGTTGTTGAACGACAAATGAAATCTGCAAAGCCACTTAATGTTAAGCGTAATGGTGAATTGATAAATATATTGATATCAATGTATATGGCTTTTGCAAGATGCGTGTTGAATGACTTTTTTTGCCCATTTGCTAATATTGAAGCATTTGTAGAAGTATATCCATTCATAGAAGCAGCCGTTGGAAATAATATATAATCTTTGCCTTCGAGATAACTTGCATATTTACAGATATCGTTCACAGTGCCGCTACCGAATGCGACTATTAACTCTTTGTTTTTTGTTTTATTTTGTATTAACTCTACAATGTCAAGAGAGGCAATAGAATTACTGGGAATAATGAAGTTAGGAATTTTACTGAGCACACTTTTATTTAAAAGTTTTTCTGTATTTTTATCCGCAACTAAAAAAATATTATTTGAATATTGCTGACAGATTTCATAGATGTTGCCTGCAAGATTATACTCTACTATTATTTCTTTAAAAAAAATTTGTTTGTTTTGATGCAATATTTTCTTTAAATGATACATAAAATACTTACAATGTATATATTTCAAGGTTAGTATGAAAATTGAACCTGTAGAGATAACTAAGAAGTTAATTTCTTTTGAGAGTATAACACCCAAAGATGGCGGCGCAATAGAATATATATCAACAATTCTTAAAAAAAGTGGTTTTGATTGTAAAATTTTGGAGTTTGGTAATGATAAATATAAGGTAAAAAATCTCTATGCAAAATATATAAATGGAATACCGAACTTATGCTTTGCTGGACATGTTGATGTGGTGCCACCAGGCCAGTTGAAAGATTGGACTTCAAACCCATTTAAGCCGGAAGTGAGAAATGGAATATTATATGGGAGGGGTGCATGTGATATGAAAAGTGGAGTGGCAGCATTTATTGCTGCTATGGTAAATTTAATAGCAGAAAAATTTCAATTTAACTGCTCAGTTAGTGTATTAATTACTAGCGCTGAAGAGAGTACAGAGGAGTGTGGAACAAAAGCAGTTTTGAAATGGATGGAAAGTAAACAGAAAAAGATAGATTATTGTATAGTTGCTGAGCCAACTAGTAGTGAAAAGCTAGGAGACACTATAAAAATAGGTAGAAGGGGATCTGCAACATTTAAATTAATTTGTTATGGAAAGCAAGGGCATGTTGCTTATCCAGATTTAGCAGATAATCCAATATATAAAATTATAGCTATACTAAACAAAATAAAGGATATTACTTTTGATCATGGTAATAAGTATTTTCAACCATCAAATTGTGAAATTACCACAGTAGATGTTGGAAATAATACTGATAATTTAATACCAGGCTCAGTAACTGCATGTTTTAATGTTCGGTATAGTAATGCACAAACGCCTGATGGTTTATATATGCTAATTGATAGTGTGTGTTCTAGTATTACAAAAGATTATCGACTTTCCATGCATAACAGCAGAGATGTATTTTTATCTACTCCTGACCGAAACACTGATATTATGCTTGATGCAATAAGCAAAGTTACCAACATTGACGCTATGCTCAGCACGAGTGGTGGTACATCAGATGCTGCATTTATCAAGGGAGTTTGTCCAGTTATTGAGTTTGGCATGGTTAATAAAACTGCACATCAGATAAATGAATGCGTATTAATTGAGGACATATATAAATTAACAGCTATATATAAGGAATTTATAAAAAATTACTTTTTTTCTGATAACAAAATAATAAGTGAGATTAATATAGTAGGTAATACTGGTGGTCCATTGTTAACCGTCTAAAGACATTAGACCTCTTGCAAAGCCTATTTCTGACGGCAATTTTGTTGTCAAAACTTGTCTACGCTCCTCAAATACATCTAAGTATTCTGCGGTGCTCGCCTGCGTTTCTCCTAAAACGTTTCTCGTCATAAATCGTCTTTGCAAGAGGTCTATTCACCTACACTTTTACCGATTTATCGCTATATATAACGTCTTAAAAAAGCTTATTCCTGCGGATTTACATACTATCTAGTGCTTTTCTCAGCCATATTACCACATTTTGGAATTGTGTAGCCTAATTATTGTTACTTAACTCATCCACTTTTTTGCGTAGTATACTCAAATCAGTTGCTCCTACAAATAAGCTATCTCCTATAATCAAAAAAGGTGTTCCACCTATACCTAAGTTCCTTACTAAAAGTCTACTGTTATTTATCATCTGTTCAATTTTACTCATATTATTCTTCATTGATTTGTTAAAATCGCTTTTACTAATGCCTATATTTTGTATTATGCTCAATATACTATCATCTGAAAATTCCTCTTTATAGCTTAACGCAGCATGATGAAAAGCAAAATATTTCTTTTTATCAATAAAATAAACAGCTAAAGCACTTTTTGCCGCTTTTAAAGAACCATCACCAAGTATCGGCGTATCTCTAAATATATACTTAATTTTACCATCATCAATTAATTGTTTAATATCATCTTTTATAGCTTTACAGTATCCACAAGAATAATCAAAAAAACCAACAGCTATGATATGACTACTTTCATTTCCAAAACAAGGATAAGTTAAATCAAATATTTCATCTTTATACTGTGAAATTTTATTTTTAAACATATTATCCCGAGTAGCGTACTTGCTTTTTTCTTGAATATTTTCTATAATCTTGTCGAGATTTCTATCTATATAGCTGTCTAATTCCTTGCTAATGTAATCATCATCCAATGCTGCTTTTCTACTATTTGAAAGCCAATTATTTATTATTGGCAAACTTGCTATAATTATTATTAAAACCACCACCAAACACACCCAACACA
>OGCD01000012.1_pt1 | contig 15777 bp, 15 predicted proteins | sample 1570121 | NCBI WGS metagenome assembly OGCD01 (sample SAMN03218062, study PRJEB24507) | insect metagenome | isolation source: haemolymph | host: Pentalonia nigronervosa | place: Madagascar | collected 2012-04-30
TTTGTCCATATTGCTTCTATATATCTTTGGTTAAAATAAATGTCGACACTACCTAAAGCACAAACATTTGCACCTTTTTCTAATAGAGCCTCTACCACCTTTATATGGCCATTTTCAGCAGCATGATGTAATGGAGTGCCACCAAGAATCCCTCCCACCTCATTAGCATCTGCACCGTCTTCTAACAGAGCCTTTACTGCCTTCTCTGCGCCATAACTAGAAAAAATATTTAATAAGGTGCATTGTGTACATTCACTTTGAAATGGATGATCGACTTTAAATTCTCCTCTTCTCCACTCTACATATATAGAAAAATATTTTTTCCTTAATTGATTTTTTATTATTTCAACTACATTTTGCTGACTTAAATCTTGCTCAAGACTTATTTCATCTACTATCGGCTGCCATACTTCACCATGCATAATTTTCCCTCTGATTAACACCTATTAAAATCATAATACATTTCTTTTAAAAAAAATTAAATCTTTTGGATGAAATTTTGCAGGTGGATCACTAAACCTCTGTCGAAACCGATTTATGGTGAGAGGAGAAGTGCAAGCGAGCACCGCAGAATGTATTGGAGGAGAGCTTCGACAACAAAATTGCCGTCAGAAATAGGTTTTACAAGAGGTCTACTAAAAAGGAATAAGCTTAGCGAAAAACAGTGAGATCACCATAGGAACATAGAACAATCCTACTGTGATACTAATCAAAAGTAATAATGTCACTTTATCCGGTTGATAATTTAAAATATTAGCAAGTATTATACTAGATCCAGAAACTGGAATGATGGCTAGTAGTATCAGTGCTTTATATATATTTTCATCGTATATACCTGTGAAATGTTTGTCTAAAAGCACAATACCTAAAATAAATAGGGGCCACAATACATACTTTGCTACGATAGTGGTTAAAACAATTTTCCAATCTATTCTAAAGCTTGTAATTTGAGCAATACATACTCCAAGCAGCATCATTCCTAGTGTAACGAACGTGCTTCTGATGTTCATCATAAAATCAGATAAAAAAACAGGTATACGAATATCAAATATGCTTAAAATAAAGCCCAACACCATCGCATAGGAAGATGGAAGTTTAAATAGTTTTAATATACATTCCCTCGTGGTATACATGCCATTTGCAGCAATATAAAACCCTAAGCTATTTTCAAATAGCACCATCCCTATATAACAAACAACATATATAGACACTGTATTTACATCAAATAAAGCCATGGCTATTGGTAACCCAAAATAGCCCATGCTCGTGCTTCCTGAACTAAATGCTAATATATTCTTCGTGTTGTCTTTAAATAAAAAAGAAGAAATGTAATATACCATCAAAGACATGGAGCTGCCTATCACCCACACTAAAATTGGTAAAGAGGCCACTTGTATACTAACTTTTGTATTAGCCACCCCATATAATACTACTAGTGGATTAGCGATATAAAAGAGTATTTGCGATATAGTGTTTCTATCAATTTTAAGGTGTTTTCCCGCCAAATAACCAATAAATATTATAATATATGTTGGCAATATTTTAAGAAAAAGGGAAAAAAACATACTAACCTAGATTGCAATCCCTCTAATGTTGTTAATTGATAAAGCTACATTAGACCTTAAGACACTATAAAAGTAAATAAAAATAAAAGTAAAAGTAAACAAAATTTATTATAAAAATCTACTCTTTATAACACTTAAGAACTATTATTTTATAATAGATTTATATTAAATTTTTATAAACCATACACTAAAATAATTATTTTATTATTGAACAAGTAATGATCACTAAATCTTTTTTTACTATTTGTATCATATTTAAGAAAAGAGCTATCTCTCTCTACTCCTGGGTTCTAACTTTTAACTTTACTAAATACTTAATAACTGTATTATCATGTTTATTCCATATTAAAAAAATATGCTACAATTGTTTACTTTACTAAGCATCATTATTTCAGTCGCATTTTTTGGTAGCTTGGTACCTATAGAGATAAAAAACTTCTTATATTCAATAAGTCTTAGCATTAAAGAAATTTTACTATTTATAATGCCCTTCATTGTTTTCGTATTAATTTTTAGTAGTATTAATAACCTAAAACAATCAGCAATAAAATTCATAATATTACTTATTATAACAATTTTCTTATCAAATCTCACCTCAAGTTTGGTAGCTTATTCTATAGGGCACTTAATCATACAAAATACCGATTCAATACAAAATTTAGGACAACATAAAGAAACTATTACTTCCTTATGGTCGTTTGATTTGCCTACATTAATTTCTAACTTTCAGGCCGCGATTTGTGGATTTATATCCAGTATAGTAATGTCTATATTTCTACCCCAAAGAAGCAAAGAGCTTTCATGTAAAATGTCAGATCTTACTTCCTTTATTTTTAAGGCATTCTTAACGCCAATGATTCCAATATTTGTCCTTGGACTTGTTTTAAAAATGCAGCATGACCAGATTTTATCTACAATATTTAAAAATTACTCCATGTTTTTTATTATTATCACATCTGTCACTTACTTTTATATCTTTTTGTTATATGGAGCAGCAAATGCATTTAAGATTAAAAACTGGACTATTAGTATAGGCAATATGGTGCCCGCATTTATTACGGCAATAAGTACTATGTCTAGCAATGTAACTATGCCTATGACCCTAGAAGGAAGCAAAAAAAACGTAAAACAACATGATATAGTATCGTCAGTAGTACCTATCACTGCTAGTTTTCATCTAATAGGTGATTGTTTCTTTATTATCATACTATCAATGATCATAACATCCAGTGGTTCATTGCATACAACAGACTATTTTACATTTCTCTGCTATTTTTTATTGTTCAAATTTGCTGTTGTAGCAGTTCCTGCCGGGGGAATTATGGTAATGCTTCCTATTCTTGAGAAGTATCTTCAATTCTCTCCTGAAATGCTTTCATTAATCACCGCACTGTACATAGTATTTGATCCAATAATCACTTCAGCAAATGTTATGGGTAACGGTGCTCTTACTATGATATTTACAAAATTCTACAATAAATGTCCATTTTAGCAATTGATACTGTAGGTGCTGGTAGCTCAATAGCAATTGTTGATTATAATGGCAATTATTTTGTCGAATATAATCACACCAATAACAGCCATGCAGAATCTTTCTTCACAGTTCTAGACGCTTTATTCACTAAACACAATTATAACTATGATAAAATAGATCTCTTGGTAGTGGTCACTGGACCAGGAAGTTTTACTGGCATTAGAGTTGGTATATCAGCAGCACAGGGCATCAGCCTCGCAACACGTAAACCTTTGTATGGAGTAAACGCTCTCGAAGTTCAAGCATATGTCATATCCTCATTATGTAATAAGAAGAAAAATATCAGAAGTATGATTAAAAATCCTCAAGGATTTTATACACAATTATTTAATTCTGACTTATTGCCAATATCAGAGCCTGAAATGATTAGCAGCAATGAATTGAATTATAGTGCATATGAATACTACCACTTGCAAGAGATAAACGCAAGCCATGCCGGGTTACTAACCCATTATAGACTAAAAAATAAGCAAAAGTTAAATAGCGCCAAAGCTTTATACTTGAATGAACCTGAGTACATGAGTAAATTCAAGTAGCATCGTTAAATTTGACTTATTATCTCTTCAGCAACTTCCCTTGCACCCATATTTGAGTTTTCTATCTCTATAGCATTAGGGGGCACGAATAAGTCTCTGCTTTTAAATCTCTCTATAAGGTTACTTGCATTAATAATCTTCTTATTTCCCCTTTTGTTTTTTAACTCAATACGCTTTTGTAATGTAGATAAATCGCATCTTAGTACTATAGGAAGAACTCTTGTATTCATTTTTACACTAAGACTGACTACTGAATTATACATTCTGAGGTCATGATCACTCCCTTCTACTAATTCATCAAAAAATATGTAGTTTTTTGACTTAGTTGGATAGGTTTCTATTACCTGCAACATAGTTTGTGTGATGTCATATACCTTATCTTGAACTCCCTTAGGAATCTTGTCGGGTTCAAATACATCACCATACACAGTATGAATCTGCGCATTGTGAGGAAAGCTACTGCTTACAATCAATGCATCTACCATATTGGACAACTCTATTGCCGTGGAAAGCTTACCACTACCTGAAAAACCTATAATATATATGAACAGTCCTGTTATTTGTTTTTTAATATTTACCATATTACTTAATACCGAGATCCGCACTTAATAATAACACAAAACTTCTGAAACATTAGATAAAAAATTACTCTTAGTAGTTAAAATATTATGCAATACAAATACAAAAATAAAAACCATATTGTTACTACTCCTATAGCTCATAACTTCAACGATTATAGTGTTTTTTATGATAAATGATAAACTTTATTAAGTTTTAATAGAGGGTTTTTTAATACAGATTAGGCATATAATATTAAGTTATAAAATATAATAACTAACCTTATAAGTTAAGTATTATCTTTTATAAAAGTAGCAAATATTTTATCTATTTCAAAACTCACCTTAGGGTTCCAAATAGGACCATCTAAATGCATATCTATATAAACTGAATTACTCTGGTTTGGTGGTATAAAAAATAACCTGAATATGGAATCTACATTGAAATTAGATAAATTTAGGTTAGCAGAAATCGCTCCAGATGCTCGGTCAATTTGAAACTGTAATCCTGTTGAGCATATACCATTACTGATGCTTGCTTGTCCCTTAAGATTTCTAAAAGATGTACTGCCTTTATATATATCAACATTAGCAAATGTAACAACTTCAGATTTATTCTTACTACCCAGTAAATTAGTAATGAATGAATTCAAATCTATGTTGGAAAACGTTAACTGCTGTGCTCCTAATTTTACTTCTCCCGAGTAGTTACTAGCCCAATCATAAAGACTTTTTCCTTGAGTCTTTACTGTACCACTTAAACTTATTCGACCATTTGCATTATTAATTCCTATAGCTTTACTCATCTTGCTCACTTCTAACCCCGAAATAAAAAATCTTGTATACATCTCATCTGACCTCATATAACCCTGAAAAGATACTTTCCCCTCTTCTAATGCATAGTTTACTTGCCTTACTGTGACGGTACTATTTCTGATCAATGCATCTAAGTGAAAATCTTTTAAATTACTCTGTCTCATTGTAAATGCTTCAGTATTGATACGTACATTTGCATCAAAGTTTTCTATGTTATTCAGAAAATCAAATCTTTTTGTTGACCATTGAACCTGATTTATTTTATTTTTTGAGGTATTTGTCTTTTCTATAAAATTAGGTAATTTGATAATATTACCATTAAATTTTTTCCCTGTAAAATCAATATCCAATAAAGGCTTAACATGCCCTTGGTCCATCAATATTCTAAAATTGCCAATAGTATCAAAATTTTCTCCATGTACTTGAATGCTATTAGCAACCAACCTATTTTTTTCTATATTCAATAAAAAATCTACACTTTTGATTTTTTGATCATTCAATACCAAATCATTTATGCTAGTCTCAATATTTACATCATGATTAAATTTCTTCAGCCATTGTACTTTATATAAACTACCGAAATTATATTTATCTGCATTTAGGTTATGTATACTAAACCTTCCGTCAACCATGTTGTGCTTTTTTGTATAACTTACCTTTATTGATCCTTGTAGAAATTCTTCATGATTGATTAATGTTATATCTGAAATTGACAGTACTCTAGGGGCAAAATGTACTTTAGAATGTAAAACAAATTGATTTTTCTTATCTTCATTTATTGTTACAGAAGGAAAAAAACATGAAATAAACGATTCAAAATCATTTCCCTCAACTTGAAGATTACCATTAAATTCAGACAACACATTGTTACTAGAAACTTCTCCTGATAGGTAAAATATATTGTTAATACCTGGCAATTTAAGAAGCGTCTTGACTGTTGCTTTGCTATCCACAAATTTCACTGCAGCACGAAAATTATCTAATATCTTTTTTTGATAATTAATATTAGAAGCATCTATATTAAAATCTAAGCTCAAGTCCTCCGGTATACTTCTTTTAAAACATTCTAATAGATCTTTCACATCCACTTTTTTCCGTGAATTATCTTGCATAAAATCCAGATCAATCTTACTAAATTTTACACTGACATTAGTATGGTTACTTTTCCTATCGTTGTGTATTGCACCATGTGCTTGCATACTATTTGACTCAACTTTGAGATCAGTCATCATAAACTCGTTTTCATCCATATTTATATTGGATGATACCTTAATGTTCTCACTAGGAATAAGATGAGATAGTAAGCTCAGGTTGATAACTTTCACCAAATCACTTATTGAATCCGCATGATTATTCACAGTTAGTACTAAGTTACCATTTACTTTTTCCTGCTCCTTACTACCTTGAAATAGTAAATTTATTAGCTTCGATTCAACATTAACATCTATTCTTTTTTTTGTAATATTGATTTTTCCTAAAAAGTCATAATGGCTATCGTTGATCTTCACTTTACCTGAAAATTTTTTATTCTTTTTTATCTTGATCTCTCTTATGTTAATATAATCATCTTCTACACTTATATGACTATTTTTTATTAGAATATTCATTATATTATTGCTAGATTTTTTATTTACAATGTTAAATAAATTTTGTCTATTACTCTTCATATCAAGTAACGTTATAGATTTTGGCTGCAGTGAAAACGAAAACAGTGATAGAAATGAAGGTCTTATTTCAACTTGACCCACACTAACTAAGTCTGATAGTTTTTGCTCTTCATGTCCATTATACTGGATATATACATTGTTAATGGTTAATTTTGGCATAATCAGCGAAGCTTCAATTTTCCCCATAATATGTATTTTAGCATCATACTCTTTCTCTAACTTCTGTGTGATATATTCTTTATATCCACTCCAATCTTTGAAAGTCACAGCAACATTTGTTAGCACTAACACTAACAAGATTGATAATATGGCGTATATAGAAAATCTCATAATTTATATATGTTGAAGATCACTTAAATTTTTCATAAAGGTCAAATAAAGAGTACCAAAATACACAGTGATACTTAAAGCTATCAGAATCGCTAAATAAACAATACGAGTGAGCATATCATCAAAAAGTAACTCTGCTGATAAGAAGCGAAAAGTACATAGAACTATTGACATCACTACTGTAGCTATAAGTATTTTTACAATATTTGATAACAGTAATTGACTCACTCTATACATTCTATTTATTTTCAAATAGTTAATTAGAAATATAGAATTTATCCAAGTAGAAATAGAAGTGGCAATAGCAATTCCTGTATGTTGATATTTATTCATCAATAAAAGATTAAGCACTATATTTATTCCAAGACATATTAATGAAAATATAGTTGGTACTTTAAGATTACCTTTAGCAAAAAATGCTGGCATCAATACCTTATTTATAATAAACGCAGGTAAAGAAAGAGAAAATGCTATCAATGTAGGAACGGTCTGTTGCACCGCATGGTAATCGAATTCACCGTAGGCAAAAAGTGTAAGCAAAATGATATCAGGAATAATAATAAAAGCAGCAGTCGTTGGCATAATTAATATTAATCCCACATTTAGAGCTTTATTTTGTATTCTTGCTATATCATCTACTTGTCTTGAAATCAAAGGAAGAAGTACTGTACCAATAGCAGTGCCAATCACCCCTTGTGGCAGTTGTGTTAATCTATCAGCATAATATATATAAGACACTGCATTCGGTAGAAAACTTGCCATGATCGTATCAATCCATACGCCTATTTGAGTCACACAATTATTTATTATTGCAGGTATTATACGCCTAAAAAATAATTTTACTTTACTGCTTAATTTCAGGCTAAAAGTAAAATTTGCCCTTAGTTTATATGCACTGAACAACATCAACGATAACTGCAGTATTCCACCTACTAATACAGCTATAGATAGATTATGTGCCGGGGTTGCAACATAAGGTATAAATAGGCTAACAATTAAACAAAGATTTAAAATAACTGGGGAAATAGCTGTTGAAGCAAAATGCTGCTTTACTTGCAACATTCCTCCAACTAACGATGCTATTGAAACGAAGACTATGTATGGTAGAATAATTCTCGATAAAGTAATAGTAAGCGCAAACTTACTTTGATCAAAACCAGGAGTAAATACTCTAACTGTATAAGGAAAGGCAAATTGCATAACAAAGCAGAAAACTACCAAAATAATAAATGTTATGGATATTATGCTACTTGCGAAGTTAAATGCTCTTTTACTGTCATAAGATTCCGCTGAATATAATGGAATAAAACAAGTAGTAAATGCTCCCTCAGCAAAAAATGCACGGAATAAATTAGCCAGGCGGAATGAAGAAAAAAATATATCAGCGAGAGACGTTGCACCAATAACAGTAGCAATTAATACATCCCTTATCAAACCTGAAATTCTTGAAATAGCTGTAAAAAAGCTAAATGTAAAAATACTTTTAAACATATATGGTAACGCTGTATGTAAGTATTACTTTTAAAGAAAGAATAGAAAAAACGCAAGACTTAGCTCTTCACTTCCATAGCCTTGACTTGATAAGTTTTTACTCAATATCTCTTCATATCTTCCACCTGTAGCAAATATAGACTATCTTTTGGTAAAGTATTGATAGCTAACTCAGAACATTTCGTAAATTGCTTTAAATCACCTTCAATAAAAGCCTTCTTTGTTAATGCAAAATAGTGCATTCCCATATCAGAATCATGCTTATATGCAATACTTAAATACTTCCAAACTAAAACATCATGTGGCTCTACACTTATAATTTGTGTCAGATAAAAAATGGCCTTTTTTACATCACCATATAACAATAAAGTGTGAGATAATGCAAGTTTTACTAAGTAACTATCATCGCTAGATAAATACTTAAGTGATTTTTCATAGCTCTCTATAGCATCACTCATTCTTCCAGCTTTATATAGCATCTCCGCTTTTAATTCATACAGATATGGGTCATCCTGAGCTAACAAATCAATTTGCTGAGTCGCTTCCTCCATTCTTCCTTGCCTATAATACATTATAGCACTGATATACCTTGAATCATCCTTATACTTGCTAGATAGTACATGCATAGGGGTAAAAAAAGCATCTAACTTCATAACCATACGTTCAAATTTTAACAATTGCTCTGTGGAAATTTGTTTTATACGGCTTTTAACCTTATAATTTTGTACAGTAAATAAACGTTTGTTACTCAGTGGATGCGTGCGAAAATACCGTTCAGCACTCTCAGACTCAATACTTCCAAAGTAATTAAAAATTTCTTTTATTCCTACATTATCATAGCCAGATTCGTCTAAGTACCTTAAAGCATAACTATCAGCTACACTTTCTTGCTCTTGAGAGTAGTTAAAAAACAATCTTGTACTTAACATTACACCACCAAGTAAAACTGCATTAGCAACTTGGTAGTCAAGAGCAATACCAGAAACTAATCCAAGTACACAACTAGCTATTGCCATCGATTTAAAATATCCCATGACATTACTCATCTGTAACACATGACCAGCAGATATATGAGCTATCTCATGCGCTAATATTCCAAGTAAAGCATAAGGTTTGGTTGAATATCTCAAAAGCCCTAAGTTAATGAAAACACTATTGTTATTCATCACAAAAGCATTAATTGCGCTATCATTAACAACAAAGACTTTTATTTTATTACTATCAAGACCTGCAGCAAAAAACAGTGGCCGCGCTAATTCTTTTACTACAGCTTCTATTTCACTATCGCGAATAATATTAGCAGAATAGGCATTATGACAACATACAAAAAAAGACAATAGGATTAATAAATTAGCGATTTTGTTCATCAGAAAACATTTAAGTTATGAATGTTTTTCGACGTAACTTATAAGTTTATCAATAGTGGTTAGTTTAATCTTGTGTTGTTTAGCAAATTCAAGCAGTTCAGGTAAACGCATCATAGAACCATCATCATTAACTATTTCACAACCCACGGCTGCATGACTACAACCAACTAACTTGGCTACCTCAACACTTGCTTCAGTATGACCATTGCGTGCTAGAACCCCACCGTCATTTGCAATAATAGGAAAAACATGCCCTGGTGTAATAATATCATTCTTAGTACTCTTTTGATCAATAGCTGCAAGTATCGTACGTGTTCTATCATCAGCAGAAACACCCGTAGTAATTCCATAACGTGCATCAATTGACGTTGTAAATGCAGTATGAGGAATAGACTTTTCGTCTACATTACTTCTTCTCATAAACTCAAGATCTAGCTTATTCATATAGAACTTCGTCATAGCTAAAAACACGATTCCAGTACCATATCTTACCATAAAAGCTATATGCTCTGGCTTAACTTTTTCAGCTAAAATGATTAGATCTCCTTCATTTTCTCTATTTTCATCATCAACTAAAATAAATAATTTACCAGAACGAGCATCTTCTAAAATATCCTCCACAGGAGAAATATTTACTGATATACAAGCAGTCATACTTATTTAAACTCAATCTTAATTATTTTATACAATTTTTCCCCACTAGGTACTATAACCTCCACATACTCATCAACTTTCTTGCCAATTAAAGCACTTCCCAATGGTGAACTACTAGATATTAATTGTTTTGAAACATCAGACTCGCATTCACCAACAATCTTATAAATATATTCTACTTCACTATCGTCATCATTTAACATGCTTAATGTTACAGTTGCCCCAAACATCACTGTATTCCCTGATAGACTTCTCACATCAATTACTTCTGCATGTGATAACTTATGTTCCACCTCCATTATACGACCTTCTATGAAACCCAATCTCTCACGCGCAGCATGATACTCTGCATTTTCAGATAAATCACCGTGATCCCGGGCATCAGAAATAGCCTGTATAACAATCGGTTTTTCTTCCTTTAATTTTCCAAGTTCGGCTTGCATACGCTCAAAACCTCCCTTTGTCATCGGAAACTTATTCATAATAGAAGAAGTCATAACTAACACCTAAACACAATTAAATTGAGCAACAAAATTACTCACTATACTTAAGATCTCACTTTTTATATCATCACTCATGTCATTTGACAACTTTTTTAACATATCAGGATGCACTGTATGAAAATAATTGATAAGATCATGTTCAAATTTATTAATATCACTTATCTTTATGTTACTTAATTGATCATATAAATTAGAAAAGATATACATAAGCACCACTTGTTCCTCTATTAGCATAGGCGAATGTTGTTTTTGCTTCAATAACTCTTCAAGATACCGCCCTTTGTTTAATGATAATTGAACACTAGCATCAAGATCAGAACCAAATTTTGCAAAATCCTCCAATTCCCTATACTGAGCTAAACTCAGCTTTATAGAACCAGCTACTTTTTTTACAGACTTTAATTGTGCAGCAGAACCTACCCTTGAAACTGATAAACCTATATTAACTGCAGGACGAAATCCCTTATGAAACAATTCAGATTCAAGGAATATTTGTCCATCAGTAATTGAAATAACATTTGTTGGCACATACGCAGATACATCACCTGCTTGAGTTTCGATAATTGGCAATGCAGTTAAGGAGCCCTGCCCCTTATCATCAGACATCTTAGCAGCTCTTTCAAGCAATCGAGAATGCACATAAAATATATCACCAGGGTAAGCTTCACGTCCAGGAGGACGCCTCAATAACAAAGACAGTTGCCTATATGCCACAGCATGCTTAGATAAATCATCATATACAACTAAGCAATGCATCCCTTTATCTCGAAAAAATTCACCAATGGTACAGCCAGAATAAGGCGCCAAAAATTGCATAGGTGCACAATCAGATGCACTAGCCACAACTACAGTTGTATATTCTAATGCTCCACTTTCTCTCAACCTATTTACTACTTTTGCCACCGTCGAAATTTTTTGCCCAATCGCAACATAAACACAAAAAACCTTTTGATCATCGCTTACTGCATCATTAATTTTCTTTTGATTGATGATAGTATCAAGCGCAATAGTAGTTTTACCAACTTGTCGATCACCAATAATTAATTCACGCTGCCCTCTTCCTATTGGAATGAGTAAATCTATAATTTTAATACCTGTCTGAAGTGGCTCATGTACAGATTTACGATCAACAATACCCGGAGCTTTGGATTCTATATCCATTTTATTTTTAGCTTTAATCTCCCCACAACCATCTATAGGCTGACCTAAAGCATTTACCACTCTTCCTAATAACTCATGTCCCACAGGCACTTGTACAACATCACCACTACACTTTACAATATCACCTTCTTTCACATCACGATCATTACCAAGTATTACTATCCCAGCTGTATCATGATCTAAATCAAGCACTATTCCTTCTATACCATTAGCAAATAAAACTTTTTCGCCAAATTTCGCTTTCTCTAAACCATAAACCGATGCAATACCATCAGCAACTGACATCACTTCACCTATACTCTCCCGCTTTACAGGGTTATCAAATGCCTCAATCTTTTCCTTTATTATATTGACTATTTCAGAAGCATTTATACTTTCTTTCATAAAAAATCCCTTTATTCACTATATCTTAACATTTCCCTTTTACTTACATCAACCAATCTTGCTAAGTAACTTTTCAGAGAAAGATCAATTAAATTAAAACCATATCTAACTATAAAGCCACCCACTATAGAAGGATCTACTACATTATCTACCTCTATTATTTTACCAAGAAAGCTTAAAGATTCAGTAATTATTTTTATATCAGCTTCCTTCAAAGGCTCCGCCGACTTTATCGTCACTTTAAATTCATTTTGATCTTCTCTTACCAAACTTAAAAATTTTTCTAATATGGAGAGTAATAAAGCAAAACGTTTACTTAGGCATACCATCATGATAAATTTTATTAGCTTTTCATTTAAATATTCCTTCATACAGAGTATTATCTCCTTCTTATGGACAGTAGAAATTACTGGATTAGATAGATAGATAAAAATATCACGGTGATCTTTAAAAAAAACTAATAAAAATTCCACTTTCTTTTTTATAATATCCAACTCATCACCTGCAACATAGAATAAAGCTTTAGCATAAGATGAAATTAAATTATTATATTGAACCTTTTTCATATTTTAATTACTTACCCAAGCATTTTTTATATAGATAGGCCATCTCTTTAAAGAAAGAAAACACAAATCATACCTTATTGAATAATTACAAAAGTTAACATTTCTACTCAGAAAATATTTAGAGGAATTTATAATAGACTGACACTGCACATTAGATATTGGTATTTCTCGCCCAAATAAGCTTGTTTTAACTTCTAAAAAAATCAATTCCCTTTTTCTAGATATAATTAAATCAATCTCTCCAAATTTACAGCGATAACGGTGTTTTATAATGTTATAAAATTTTAATTTTAAATACGTTAAAACCAATAACTCGCCAAAATAACCTATAAAATGACGTAAATTACTTATCATCTGTAGATTATGCTACTACTTTTTTATCCTCCCCCTTATTTTCACCATAGATCTTACCTTTTGCTAAAATATCCCTATCAACTAACTCTATCACTGCCATCGGAGCACAATCACCCTTACGAATTTTAAACTTTATTATCCTAGAGTACCCACCATTACGACTTTGATAACGACCAGCTAAAATATTCAGCAATTTATCAACTATTAATTGATTATTATGCAACCGCGAAAGTAGAAGCCTTCTACCATGCAAAGTATTATTATTTTTAGCAATCGTAATAAACTTTTCCACATAAGGGCGAAGTTCCTTAGCCTTTGGCACAGTAGTAACTATCTGCTCATGATTAATTAATGATATAGATAGGTTTTTTAACATTGATAACCTATGTTCAGTATAACGAGATAACTTACGTTTTTTTATTCCATGTTTCATATATTACCTAATCTTCATCAGTATGTTGTTTTACCAATTCTTCTATATCCTGCGGCGGCCAGTTTGATACCTCTATACCCAAAGATAAGCTAAAATTAGCTAAAACTGCTTTAATTTCATTTAAAGATTTCCTGCCAAAATTAGCAGTCCTTAACATTTCACTCTCTGTTTTTTGTACAAGATCACCTATATAATTAATCCCTTCATTTTTTAAACAATTATGCGACCTAACTGATAGCTCTAGTTCATCTACCTTACGCAATAAGACAGGATCATAACCTAAGTCTTTTACACTAGAAGATAAAGCTGTTTGCTGCTTCTTATAACATGCATCAGAACTAATAAAAGGCTGAAGTTGCTCCTGTAGTATCCTTGCAGCAGAATCAACAGCTTGACTAGGAGAAATTGTACCATCAGTTTCAATTGACAATATTAACTTATCCTTGTCAGTAACCTGACCAACACGACTATTCTCTACCCTATATGAAACCCTACTCACAGGACTATATAAAGCATTAACAGGAATAAAACCTATTGAATCTTGTTCGTTAATAAGTTTCAAAAACTCATTTTCCTTATATTTTGCTACAGGAAGATAACCTTTTCCACTAGCTACATATATCTTCATATTCAACTCTGCACCTTGCCCTAGAGTACATATTAGCAAATCTTTGTTAACAATATGGCATTGTTCATCAGCTTCTATCATCCCAGCTACAACCTGACAAGGCCCTTTAACGTTTAGATTTAAGCATTTATTAGAGGTGCCGTCTAACTTACACCTCAACATACTCATATTTAACACTATATCCGTAACATCCTCTCTCACTCCTTGAATTGAAGTAAATTCATGGGTAACATTCTCAATTTTTACCCCGTAAGCAGCACATCCTCGCAGAGAAGATAACATAACACGTCTCAATGCATTACCTAACGTTAATGCAAAGCCACTTTCCAAAGGCTCCAATATTACATCACCCTTTTCAATGGAATCACCTGGTATAACCTTAACTGAATGAGATTTAGCCAACTTATTATTTAAACTCTCACCAACAGAAGCATTTTCATACATAAAATAACCTTTTCAAACAATTCTATACTCTTCTTTTTTTTCGTAATCTGCATCCATTATGAGGAATGGCAGTTTTATCCATAATTGAAGTAACAGTTAATCCACAACCTTGACATGCTTTAACTGCAGCTTCTGTACCAAAGCCAGGACCACGCACTACGACAGAAACAACTTTCATACCAAATTTTTCTATTGCAACTTTTGCAGCAGATTCAGCAGCTTTACCAGCAGCATAAGGTGTAGATTTTCTCGAACCCGAAAAACCACATGCACCTACAGAAGTTTGGTATAATGTGTTACCCTGAACATCAGTGATGTTTATAAAAGTATTATTAAAAGTTGCACGTATATGGACAACCCCAGTAATAAACTTTTTTGAACTTTTTCCAACTGTTTTAACTTTTTTCATACGATAATAATAAATTTATTTTCTTCCAGCAATAGGCAAACGAGATCTGCCTTTACGAGTTTTTGCATTAGTATGAGTCCTTTGTCCCCTTACAGGTAAACCCTTTCTATGTCTCACTCCTCTATAACACCCAATCTCCACTAAAGATTTGATGTTCATTGATACTACCTTTCTTAACTCACCTTCTATAGAATAGTTTTGCCTAATAAAACTGCTAATTTTTTCTATTTCTCCCTCTTGCAATTGTGAAATACGTCTATTCTTATCAATTCCACAAGCATCACAAATTATATTTCCAGTAGAAATTCCTATACCATATATATATGTTAACGCAAATGGAACACACTTTTTAACTGGAACATTTACACCTGCTATACG
>OGCD01000013.1_pt1 | contig 15511 bp, 12 predicted proteins | sample 1570121 | NCBI WGS metagenome assembly OGCD01 (sample SAMN03218062, study PRJEB24507) | insect metagenome | isolation source: haemolymph | host: Pentalonia nigronervosa | place: Madagascar | collected 2012-04-30
TGTGTTGGGTGTGTTTGGTGTTGTGTTTATGTGTGCGTGTGCGTGTATGTGTACATGTTTGTGTAATATCTTATCGTATTTTATCTTATTAAATATTTGTAACTTATTCATATGCTTAATGACTATCAGTTAATGTAAATATTTTATTATATATTTTAAATTTAAAAAAAGATATTATGGCTTAGGTGCACATCATTACAGACTTGTTATGAGGGCTCTGTCAATCGAATTCCCTCGTTGTGTATTTGGGTCCAATATCTTGAGGAGTTTAGGTGCAGATGTGTTGTATAATATTTATGAACCATATTTAGTTTTTGATAGGATTAGAATGTGTATACAGTTAGTAGCGATTTTTAATTCGCTACCCATGTGTGTTGGCGTAATGTTTTGATTACATTAATTTAATTTCTGCAGGAGTATTTTTTTTTTAACTTTGAAGTGAGGTATTTATATGAGATTGTTATTAACAATTATTCTTATAGTATATGTAAGTATTTATAGGTACATAATATATGCATTTTTAAGTATGTCATATGTGTTGATTTATTTTAAGTTTATAATTAAAAATGATACATTAACTTTGTAAGGGGAAAATTGTAATTTGTGATAGATTTATTGATTCAACTATTGCTTATCAAGGATATGGGTTTGGTGTTAGTTTGGAATTAATTAAACAATTGCATGAGTTGGTAGGCATTAAGTGTCCAGATATTACATTTATTTTAGATATTGACGTCAATGTCGGATTGAGTAGAGCAGAGGATAAGAATAAATATGAAGAAATGAGTATTGATTTTTATAATAATGTGAGAAAGGGATTTCACGAGATAGCTGCAGAAGATCCAGATAGATGCTGTATTATTTCTGGAACTGACACAATGAATGACAAACAAATATATGATAAAATTGTTGCTGAAATTGTTAAAAGAGGCCGGGACCGGAATTGAACCGGTATAAAAGGATTTGCAGTCCTCCGCATAAGCCATTCTGCCACCCAGCCGTTTATACTATGTGTAGATATCCATTATATCTTTTAGCATAGATAGAGCTTCTTCCCTTTTACGCTGAAAAGTATTACGTCCAATTATTGAACCATTGCCACCACCTTGCTTAATCTCCCGTACTTCATTATATATATCATCTACTGACTTTGACTCACCACCAGAAAAAACTACTATTCTTTTTCCGGCAAAGCAAGATTTTTTAATGTAAGCAATCCTCTGTGACAAGGAATTTATGTCGTCAATTTTTTCTTTCTCTAAATGCCGAGATGGAAGCTTTACCTTTATTATGTTAGCACCAAGCAAAGCTGCTATATGTGCAGCGTAAGCAATCACATCAACTGCAGTTTCGCCCTCTTTGGAAATTCCCTCACCACGAGGATAAGACCATAATACTACTGCAAGCCCATAAGATTTTGCTTCTTCTATGATCGCGCGCGCTTCCTCCATCATATCAAAACACTTGGAAGAGCCAGGGTATATAGTAAATCCCACGGCCACACATCCCAAACGTAACGCATCTTTTACAGAAGCAGTTATTGCTTGATCAGCGGTTAGGTTCTTAGAATGTAAAGAGTTGGAACTATTAAGTTTTAAAATAAGAGGAAGCATTCCAGCATAAGATGAAGCACCAGCTTCAATCATGCCAAGTGGGGCAGCGTAAGCGCTTACACCAGCATCAACTGCTAGCTGAAAATGATAATGTGGATCGTAAGCATCAGGGTTAACTTCAAAACTTTTTATCGGTCCATGTTCAAATCCTTGATCTACAGGGAGAATTACCAAATTACCAGTTCCTCCAAGTTTTCCATGCATCAAAATACGAACAAGATTCGCCTTCGTTCCTGGATTTTCACTTTCATAGCAATCTAGAATTTGTCTTACTTTTAGCACTATACACATTAAAAACTTAAGTTAAGTGTAGCAAAAATCTTGATTAAAGAAAAGGAATTTTTATTGATGAAGAAATACTGGTAACTTTACAAATTACCAGTATTTAGGTGCATTTGATGTTTACAGAACTTTACTTGGTTGTTGCCCCACTGGAGCACCAACATCGTTGAATTGGCTGTTAGGAGGAAAGACACTTGAATTAAATCCAGGATCAAAATAAGGAGGTGGTGGGCCATAATCAGGAAAATCATTTGGGTCAGGTGCTGATGGTGCTGGTGCTGGGTTAAGATAACTTTTCACAGCCTTTTTAGCTGCATCAATATCTTCTGATTCTCTTTCATGTTGCATGTGAAAAGCTAAACCACCCATAAAACATACAAAAGAATGAATGCCGAGAGCAACTAAACCCCAAGTTGGTAAAACTGGATAGACAACACAAGCTATTAAACCTGCCACAGAAGCAAAAGCGCCTAGGAATTCTATATTTCTAAGTGTCTTCAGTGTGTTATCCAAATAATCTATTTCCCCTGACTTTCTTGCCGTTTCTCTGCTACGAGCATACCAATAACACATTGAAATGTGAAAGATAGCAACCACAATTACAACTACTATACCTGCAGCTAACAGTTTTCTACCATCATCCGCTTCTTTTTTCTTATCTGTATGATTGGTACTATTGTTACCAACATTACCATAATTATAATTAGTCGTAACTGTAGGATGATTGTGCCTGCCAAATAGAGAGTTAAGCCAACATTGCAATAGTAAACAATCCCAAAAATCCGAATGTGTATTGACTTGTACATGTTCTATACGGATGGTTTGTGGTTGTCCTGTGTTTGCTTGGGGATTGGTATTAGGTTGAAAATGATGTGTATTATTTTGTGGTTGTCCTATGTTTGCTCGGAAATCAGCGTTGGTTTGAAAATTTTGAGTATTGTTTTGTCTAGCTTGTTGAGCAATAAACTGTTCATATAGTCCATCAAAATGTTTTTCATTCCAACCTTCTTGTCTTGCTTGTGTTGAATTGAATACAAGTGGTAAAAAATACTGAATTTTATTACTACTACCAAATTTCTTTATGAAGGCTAAAGCATACCTTTCCGCATCACGTGCTAACATATATAATTCTCCTATTGTAAATCACTATTAAAAATTAAATAAATCTTAACTATTCTAACATAAAATACTTTATTTTCAATAGTTTTGTTGCTTGGCTAAAAGTTACATAACCTGGAACTATAAACACTTGAACCCTTTGCTGCTTGCAAGCCATTTACTTTTCCCTTGTGGATAACAAGATTTAAACAATAAAAACTTTAGTTTTTAACTTATTACTAGTAATATCTATATAAATAAGTTACCTTATGTCTAATCTAGGAAACGTATTATTATTAATAGCTTGTCTATTATCTCTAACGTATCTATTTCTTCCACTACGCTTATATAGTCCCACTACTTTTTTTATATTCCTATGTGTATTAACACCATTAGCTATTTTAATTTACTGCCATATTACAAACGACTTTACACTTGAAAATGTATACTATCACTCGCACACAACAAAACCTTTGCTCTATAAAATTTGCGGTGCTTGGGGTAATAAAGAAGGCTCCATGTTGCTTTGGGTTTTTGTGCTTACTTTATATCTGTTATTAATGGATGTTTTTATTGATAACGATAATAAGCTGAAGAGAATATCTATGATTACTCAGTCATTAATTTGCTTCTGCTTTTTACTGTTTACTTTATTTGAATCTAACCCCTTTACGAAAATGCCAAGCATTGAAACAGATGGACTAGGTTTCAATCCAATATTACAGGATATAGGTCTTGCCATTCATCCACCAATATTGTACCTAGGGTATCTTGGGTTTAGCGTTGCTTTTTCGCTTTCAATAGCTGGATTAATTACAGGAATGGAGGGAAATACTTGGGCTAAAATTGTAAGGCCATGGGTGCTTATCTCTTGGTCATTACTCACTTTGGGTATCAGTCTTGGCAGTTGGTGGGCGTACCGTGAGCTTGGATGGGGTGGATTTTGGTTTTGGGACCCCGTAGAAAACGTTTCTTTGATGCCGTGGTTGATCGCAATAGCGCTGACACATTTGTTGCTTGTAGTGCGGAATTTTAATACCCTGAGAAATTTTGCCATTTTGCTTGCACTTGTAACTTTTATTTTGAGTATCACAGGAACTTTTATAGTACGTTCTGGAATATTAGCTTCAGTGCATACATTTGCAGATGATCCAAGATATGGGCTATATATACTGATTCTGCTTGGTATTGTTGTAGCTAGTAGCCTGTTGATATTTATTCTGTTTGCAAAAAAAAGTCATACATCGAAGCCAACTTTCCCTATTTTTTCTCGCTTTACAATGATGTTGTTAAATAATTTATTGTTCATAACTGCTTTTTTCATCACTTTTGTTGGCACTTTATACCCAACATTACTTGAGTATTTTACAGGTGAGTCAATTTCGGTTGGGGCCCCGTATTATAATACTTTATTTAATCCCATAGCATTAGCTATTCTAGTGCTAACCATGATAGGGCAATATTGCCGTTGGCAGGGAAATAAATTACTATCTATTTTTAGCGAATATAGATTTTCATTCTGCAGTGCTGCAGCTATTTTACCTTTTATCCTTCACATGGATTTAATGATCATTCTATCAATTACCACTTCAATTGCATTACTAATCTTTATTTTAGAGGCGTATAGTAAAAGGATCAGGTTATTTGAATCTTCATTGAGTGAATCTGTTCTGCTAGTGAAAAAAGTCTCTAAATCTTACTATGCAATGATGATGGCTCATGGTGGAATTGCAATCTTAGTGTTGGGTATAACCTGTTCTATTGGTTGGCAGGAGGAAAAAGAAGGTTACTTAAAGATTGGTGATAGCATAACAGTTAGTAATTTTAAAGTTGCCTTGCAAAATGTTGAGTTAATCAAAGAAAAAAATTTTCATGCAGTAAGAGGTACAATGACCATTAAAAATTTATTAAACAATAAAATGCTAGGAAAAATAATGCCTGAATATAGGTTCTATCTTGTGGAAGGTCAGAGAAATGTTGAAAGCAGCATTTACCACAACCTATTTTCTGATATTTATGTTGTAATAGGCGAAATTAATAAAGATAGCATAGCAACTAAAGTGTACTACAAACCTGCTATGTCCATAGTCTGGCTAGGGTCTATTTTAATTGCTGCAGGTTCTTTTCTTGCTGCTTTGCCTTGTGGAAAGCAGAATTTAAAATCACACAAGACAACTCTTTTGAGTTGACATGATGCTATATTGTAATTAATACTGAAAAAGATTTACTCAAGTTTATTATAGGATTAAGTATGTTTATCTCTGAAGCCTTTGCTGCAGGTTCAACCAGTAGCACATCAAGTATAGGTTCATCTTTTGTTAGCTTTGTTCCACTTGTCTTACTGTTTTTAGTATTTTACTTTCTTATTATTCGACCGCAGCAAAAAAGACTAAAAGAACATAAAAGAATTATCGATCTGATAAAACGTGGTGATAGTGTAGTTACTTCTGGTGGTATAATCGGTGAAGTTAATAAGGTTGATGAAACAAATGGACAATTTATAGTTGAAATAGCGCCAAAAGTTGAGATAAAAGTCCTTAAATCTGCTATATCTGAAGTTTTAACTCAAAAAACAGTGGCTCAGACACCCGAGAAAAGTAAGGTTGAAAGTAGTAATAAAAAAAATAAAGAGAAACCAGCAAATGGTACACAGAAAAAAAATGATGAAAATAAAAGCAAAGATGCTTGATTATTTTATAAATTCGTTGGCGGTTCATTTGTGTGCGGAATATTTGGTGTAGTAAGTAGTGGTGGTTCGGTAATACAAACCTTGTTGATTGGATTACAAAAATTAGAGTATAGAGGTTATGATTCTACAGGTATAGCAATCGTAAATAAAGAAGGAAAAATAGAAGTTAAGAAATCAGAAGGTAAAGTTGACAAGCTGTGTAGAATAATAAGCAATAGTGAAATATCCAGCAGTACAGTAGGGATAGCTCATACTCGCTGGGCTACGCATGGAGTTCCAAGTCTTAGAAATGCTCATCCAATTCATACAAATAAAGTTGTGGTTGCCCATAATGGCATAATTGAAAATTACAGTTCACTAAAAATGGGGTTGGAAGACAAGGGAGTGCAATTTCACACTGATACTGATACGGAAGTTATACCAAATATGCTGACCGTATACCTTAATGAAGGGTTGTTGCCCATTGATGCATTGTTAAAATGCTTAAGCAATCTACATGGTTCATTTGCTTTAGTTTTATTGTTTGCAGAGTATCCCGATACTTTATTTGTTACTAAAAGAAATTTACCTTTAGCAATAGGCTATAACTGTGATGCAATGTTTGCTGCATCTGATTCTAACACCTTGGGTTCATTTGTGGAAAAAATATCACATTTGGAGGATGACGATATTGCAGTGATAAGATTTGATGAGATTAGTATATATAACAATGGTATTCGGGTTAAGCGTAATATAGAAAACAATAATATAGGCAATCTTCTTATTAGTAAAAATGGATATTCTAGCTTCATGCTTAAAGAAATTTTTGACCAATCGTGTGCTTTAAATGATACGGTAAATCAATTTTACAAAAAATATAGAAATATTATATCTGAAAACAAGAAACTATTTTGTGATCTTTCTCATATTACTATAATTGGATGTGGGTCATCTTATTTTGCTGGATTAATAGCGAAGTATTGGTTAGAGAGCATAGCTCAAGTTAGAGTTTACTTAGAGATTTCATCAGAATTTAGATACAGTGACGTTAAATTAAAAGAAGGAAATGTTGGATTATTTATTTCACAATCTGGTGAAACTGCAGATACCATGGCAGCATTGCACTATGCAAAATCACAAAAACAGATCATCATTAGTATCACCAATACATTTAGCAGTAGTATAGAAAAAACATCAGATATTGTATTGCATACTCTTGCTGGTCCAGAGATTGGTGTTGCATCAACAAAAACATTTTCAAGTCAACTTGCCATTTTAGCGTGTTTTACAGTGGAGCTTGCAAGAATAAAAGGTATACTAAATGAAGATAGCATTAAGCACTTGAGTAATGCCATAAACTCTATTCCCAGATACATTGAATATGTTTTACATATTGGAAAAATACAATATGTAGCAAGTCACATATCGGAGTATAACAATGTTGTTCTAACTGGCAGGGGAACTTCATACGGTGTTGCTATGGAAGGTGCTTTAAAAATAAAAGAGCTTTCGTATATTAACACTATCGGCATTGCTGCCGGAGAAATGAAGCATGGTTCAATTGCTTTAATAGATGATACCGTACTTGTCATAGTTATCATTCCTTATGACAATTTATTTTTTAAAACGCTGTCCAATATACAAGAAATAGTTGCAAGGAAAGGTAAAGTAATTGCCTTCAGTGACAAGCAAGGAATGCCATTTCTTAGAGAAATTTGTGAAGATGTAGTACAGATTCCTGAGGTTAATAGTTTTATTTCTCCTATCATTTATAGTGTTGCTATGCAACTTCTTGCGTATTTCATTGCAGTAAAAAAAGGTCTTGATGTTGACTGTCCAAGAAATCTAGCTAAGTCTGTTACGGTTGAGTAATCAATACACGTTAGTGAAGAAAAGATAAAAGGCTATCACTTTTTGGGACTGCAGAGTTCTAATGACGCAGTTTGCTGTGCCTATATCGTACATAGCTGATAACCTGTTTTACTCCCTTTACTCTTCTTGCAATTGATATTGCAGATGTCAATTCTGCTTTATTTTGAGCTATGCCCATTAAGTAGACAACTCTATCGATAGTGTTAACACTATAATTAATAGACTTGATATTTTTTTTGCCAAGTAGCTTCGTTCTAATTTCTGCAGTTATTATGCCATCTACAGTGGTATCCACCACAGAGGTCATGTTGATTGGTGTAACTCTTATCTCATTTATTACTTCTTTAACTTCTTTTTGCTTCCAAGCTATTTTTTCTGCTGTAATTTGCTTTTCAGGAGTGTTAACATTTCCTATGAGCAATACTCTTCCCTCGCTTATCTTAACACTGATAGATGAAAATAAACCATGTTTTAAAAGCTCTTTATTAATTCTGATTACCGTAGTTGTATCATCAACTATATTGCCTAAAGACCTGTCTTGCATTGTGATAGCTGTTACTGTTGCTGTAGTCACTGCAGTGCCTATGATCAAAGTTGCGCAGTTACTCTGAGTAATTAACACAATTATTAGTAAGAGACTTGTTATTAATCTCATTATGTTTACCTTTTTAATTGAAGCTTTCATAGAGAATGCTAATAAGCTTTTTTGTTTGTGTAAATACTGGAAGTTAAAATAACTTGAATATTTTTAGTGTAATGCATATAAATTATCTTAACAAGTCTGCGGATATGGCGGAATTGGTAGACGCGCCAGGTTTAGGTCCTGGTAAACTATGTTTGTGGGGGTTCAAGTCCCTCTATCCGCACTTGAAGTTATGTGGTCATATTTTAAGAAAAAATTTATAATCACTAAATATACTTTAAGTTCGTTAAAGATTGTATTTAACTTGAATTCTGATAAAATGATTATATTGGAGTAGAAATAAAATATTAATAATTATGTCTAATAATACATCTCAAGGCACAGCAGTAGTAAGTTCTAATGATATATATACTTATAAGGAACTTAGTATAGATAAACTAAAACATGAATATGAGATTACAGTCAATGGTGAGCACATAAAGCAAAAAGTAGATTCTGAGTTGCAAAAGATAGCACAAACTGCAAAATTGCCTGGATTTAGAGTAGGAAAAACACCGTATGAGCTCATAATTAAGAACTATCAAAACACAGCTTTGGAAAGCACATTAAATGATGTGCTTGATTATTGTTCTGGAGATTTAATGCAGAAAATTAAAATTGAATCTCATATTTACCCAAAGATAGACGTTGTATCGCTGCCAAATCTGGATGCAGAAGATGAAAAGAGTAGTTTAGTATACAAGCTGTCTTTTGAATCAATGCCAGAAGTACCAGTGATAGATCTTGATAAAATAAATTTAAAGAAATTAGAAGTAAAAGTTGAAGAAGATGACATAAAGGAATATATTGATTCAATTAAAGTGAAATTTCCTAATTTTGTTTCTGTGGATGATGCTTCCTACCAAGCAAAAAGTGGAGATAATTTGACCATTGATTTTGAAGGGCGGATTAGAGGAAAACTTTTCAAAGGTGGAAGTAGTAAAAATTTCTCTGCCAAATTAGGATCAAATAAATTTATCGGTGGCTTTGAAGATCAATTAATTGGTATGAAGAAAGGAGAGACAAAGAATTTTGAGCTACAATTTCCTGATAATTATCAACAATTTGCAGGACAAAAAGTGGATTTTTTTGTTCAAGTAAATGATATTCAAGTCATTAAGGAATTTGCAAGTGATGATGATATGGCAAAAGACATTGGATTTAAAGATTATTCTTCATTAATGGATCATGCTAAACAAGTAATTAGTGATCAATGTGATAAAATGACAGACCTTCTGATGAAAAAACAATTGTTTGATTGTCTAGATGTTGACTACAATTTTGATATACCGACAAATGTGGTATATCAGGAGCAGCAGAGAATAAAAGGGGAAATGGATGATCAAGATAATTCTTATGAAGAAGCTGAAAAACGAGTTAAACTTGCTATGTTATTCATGAAGTTTAGTACGGAGCATAAAATATCACTGGATTCAGAAGATATCTTTAATGTCATTTTGAAGCAATACGCAAGTGGGGATATCTCTTTGAGTAAAGCCATGAATTATTATAAATTAGACAGGCAATTTCAGGAACTAGTGAGAGGGCAAGCGCTTGAATCTAAGGTTACAAATTATATGATGGAAAAAATCAATAAAGAACAACAGACTGTTTCTGTAAAAGAATTAAAAGAATTATTTGATAATATTTAGTAAGATAAAATATGACTCTTGTACCAATTGTAATTGAGCAAACCAGCAGAGGTGAACGTGCTTATGATATATATTCAAGGCTAGTAAAAGAAAGGATAATTTTTGTAACTGGCCCTATAGAAGATAACATGGCTAGTGTAGTAGTAGCACAGCTCTTATTCTTAGAATCAGAAAATCCAGACAAAGATATTTATATGTATATTAATTCACCAGGTGGTGTTGTAACTGCTGGGTTATCGATATATGATACTATGCAGTACATAAAGCCAGATGTTTCAACTTTATGTATAGGTCAAGCTGCATCTATGGGTTCCTTATTACTTTCAGCTGGTACAAGTGGTAAACGTTATTCTTTACCTAATTCAAGAATTATGATACATCAGCCATCAGGTGGTTATCAAGGTCAAGCAACTGATATAGAAATACATGCTAATGAAATTTTGCGAGTCAAGAAAAGACTGAATCAAATCTACGAGAAACATACTGGAAATTCGTTAAAGAAAGTTGAAGAAATGATGGAAAGAGATAAGTTTTTAGATCCTGAGGAAGCAAGAAAAATTGGATTAATTGATAAAGTTATAGCTGAACGTATGGATATTAAGAGTTAATAAAGGTAATTTGATGAGTATCAATAATAATGATTTATGCTGTTGTTCTTTTTGCCAGAAAACACAAGACGAAGTGGATAAATTGATAACTAATTCTTTAGGTAACTCAAAGGTATTCATTTGTAATGAGTGTATAGAGTTATCTCATAAGGCAATAAATCAAGAAAAGGGCGGGTCTTTTAATTTAGATTATGTGTCTAATACAAAGCTATGGTTAAAGAAGCCTCAGGATATAAAAAACTTTCTTAGCAAACATGTTGTTGGCCAAGAGCATGCACAGCATGTTTTATCTGTAGCTATGTATAATCACTGTCAATGCATGTCACAATTTGATGCTATAAGTGATACGGAAATTGAAAAATCAAACATAATGCTGATTGGCCCCACTGGTTCTGGTAAAACTTTATTAGCAAAAACGCTTGCTAAAGTTTCAGATGTACCATTTGCTATGGCTGATGCAACAACTTTAACTGAGGCAGGGTATGTGGGAGATGATGTAGAAAGTGTGTTGTCACGCTTATTGCAAGCTGCAAATTATGATGTACAAAAAGCACAACGTGGCATAGTGTTTATTGATGAAATAGATAAAATAACTAGAAAATCTGAAAGTACTTCAATTACTCGAGATGTTTCAGGTGAAGGAGTTCAGCAAGCCCTGCTTAAAATTATGGAAGGTACTGTTTCTTATGTTCCGCCACAGGGAGGGAGAAAGCACCCACAACAAGAGTTTATTCAAATAGATACTAGTAATATATTATTTATTTGTGGTGGAGCTTTTGAAGGTTTGGATAAAATTATTGAAGCAAGAAAAAAGGGGACATCTGTAGGTTTTGGAGCAGATATAAGTCAATTTGCAGCAAAAAAGAAGAAAAATATTTTACAAGAAGTTGAACCTGAGGATTTGATTAAATTTGGTTTAATACCTGAGTTTGTAGGGCGGGTGCCAGTTATTGCTGTTCTGGACGAATTAGATCATAAGGATTTAGTACGTGTATTAGTAGAACCAAGAAATGCACTGATAAAACAGTATAAAGCATTGCTTGCATTTAGTAAGGTAAATCTTGAATTTTCAGATAAAGCAATATCAGCTATTGCTAAGAAATCTATGAGTTACAAAACAGGTGCAAGAATGTTACGTGCTATCTTAGAGTCCCTATTGCTTGATATTATGTATAAGGCTGGCAGTGGAGATTTTGAAGGTTGTACGGTAGTCATTACTGATAAAATGGTGGAATCAGGAAAAGCAACAATTAATCACAGCCGAGGTAATGTTATAACAGTTAATGATTAACTTGTAGTTTAGGTATATATTATGAATATCATGCATTCTGAGTTATCAGTCTTACCTTTAAGGGATATAGTAATTTTTCCTGGAACAATGGTACCTTTGTTTATAGGTAGGGAAAAATCTATTAATGCGTTGGAACATGCAATGAATAACCAACATGAGATTTTTCTTGTTGCACAACGAGATGGATCTATCGATAATCCGGAATATGAAGATCTCTATGAGGTAGGGGTAATAGCAAGCATTACACAGCCATTAATAAAATTACCCGATAATGCAGTAAAAGTTATAATTCAAGGAGTAAGCCGGGGAAGGATAGTAGAATACATTAGTTCTCACTCTTTACTACAGGCTAGGATAGAAATAAATGATTATGATAAGCATGAAGAGGAAGATGTTGAATTAGAGGCTTTAAAGCGATCTGTAATAGACGTATTTGATGATTGGAATAAGATAAATAAAAAAAATCAGCCTGAAACTGCAGTTAATTCTATTGATCACATTAGAGATACTGGTCAACTCGTGGATACTATAGCTTCATATCTAAATGTAAAAGTACTAGATAAACAAGGTATACTTGAAACCTACGATCTAAAGCAGCGACTAGAAAAAGTTTTTACTTTAATTGAAAGAGAAATAAGCATTTTAAATGCACAGAATCATTTATATAGAACAGTTAAATCTCAAGTTGAAAGTAGCCACAAGGTTTATTATCTTAATGAGCAGTTAAAAGCAATACAGAAAGAATTAGGAGAATTTGAAAATAGTGATGAAGGCAATATATTAAACGAGTTTGAGAAAAGAATAAATGAGACACAGCTTTCTCAGGAAGCAAAAGAAAAGGCTACCTCTGAACTAAAGAGATACAAAAAAATGAATCCTATTTCACCTGAAGCTACAGTGGTATCTAGTTACCTTCACTGGCTTCTTGATTTGCCATGGGGAAAGTATAAAGATACAAAAATTAATTTAAATGCTGCCAAGAAGATCTTGGATGAAAATCATTACGGCATAGAGAAAGTAAAAGATAGAATAATAGAGTTTTTAGCAGTATTAAAGAGAGTAAAAGAAATAAAAGGCCCTATACTTTGTTTAGTTGGACCACCCGGGGTTGGTAAAACTTCTTTGGCTAAATCCATAGCTAAAGCAATAGGTAGAGATTTTGTTCGTATGGCTCTTGGTGGTGTGCGTGATGAATCAGAAATACGTGGACATAGAAAAACTTACATCGGGTCCATGCCTGGTAAGATAATTCAGCATATGAAAAAAGCTAAGTCGTGTAATCCGCTTTTTTTATTGGATGAGGTAGATAAGATGGGTGCAGATTCGCGTGGTGATCCTGCATCTGCATTACTTGAAGTTCTGGATACTGAACATAATAAATATTTTACTGATCATTACATGGAAGTTGAATTTGATCTTTCAAGTGTTATGTTTATAGCCACAGCGAATAGTTTAAATTTACCACCTCCATTGCGTGATAGGATGGAAGTTATACAGTTATCTGGTTATACAGAGGATGAAAAAACTAATATTGCCACACATCACCTTATCCCAAAGTTAAAGAAAGAACACGGGTTACAGCAGAAGGAATGGGACATAACTGACGATGCACTACATCAGTTAATACGTTTATACACACGTGAAAGTGGTGTGCGTAGTATGGAAAGAGAGCTTGCGAAATTAATGAGAAAGGCAGTTAAAGAGATATTGACTGATAAGCATAAGAAAATATCTGTAGGGGAGGATAATTTACAAGATTATTTAGGGGTACGCAAATATACCTTCGGCATTGCAGAAAATGAGGATTTAGTGGGAGTAGTAACTGGGCTTGCCTATACTGAAACAGGTGGTGATATTTTAATGATAGAATCAGTGTTAACTCCAGGTAAGGGAGAGATAAAATATACAGGGAAGTTAGGAGAAGTGATGCAGGAGTCTATAAAGGCTGCTTATAGTTACGTCAGGTCGAAATGTTTATCTTTTGGTATAAGGCCTGAGAAATTCCAGAATAATGATATACATTTACATGTACCTGAAGGAGCTGTGCCAAAGGATGGTCCCTCTGCTGGTGGTGCAATGTGTACGTCTATTGTCTCTCTTATGACAAATATACCAGTGAACAAGAGTGTTGCAATGACAGGTGAAGTGACATTACGTGGTAGAATCTTAGCAATTGGTGGATTAAGAGAAAAGTTACTTGCTGCATTAAGGGGGTCAATCAAAACTGTAGTGATACCAAGTGAAAATGAAAAAGATATGCAGGAAATTCCAGCAAACATTAAAGAAGGAATAAATATAATCTTTGCCAAGAATGTTGATGAAGTAATAAAAATTGCTTTAATGCAAGCTGTTTCTCCAATTAAAAGTTCCTCATCTATAGTAGAAAGTAAGGAATCCACATTGGAAACATTAAAGCATTAAAACACATAGCTTTTCTCATAATATGTTGCTGAAAATTGCAGTAAACATTTGATATAGTTTTTGATCTTGCGGATCTTATTTTCCACTCGCGTCCTGAGCGATCGATTCTCATATTCTAAATTTTTCTCCCTTGATTCGCAGCAGGCCTTACTTTTATTTTGCTGTGCTGCTGAACAAATGCGATATAATACCCACAAATAATATTAGAGAAATGCATAATATTGATGATAGACATGATATAAGCGACTATATAGTTAAAAAATTAGATAAATTAGCTAATAGTACAACAAGGTTTAAAAAAGAGTTTAATAATCTTATTCCTTATCATAAAGAGCGATATACCTACATAAAGACAGTAGAAAAGAAAAATGCTCAAGCTATGTCTGGTGTGCTAAATGCAACAAAAGATGTTAGAATATTTGATGGCTTACTTGAAAGTGATAAAAAGTTTGCATTTAATACACTTGATTGTGTTAATTCTCAATGTACTTTATTTAAAACGTTGTTTGGTAAGTTAGATTTTCAGCAAAAAGAGGATTATAAAACGCACTTGGAAAAAAAAACAACGGGTTGTTCCAAGTACGTTTTAAAGAATTTTTATTCAAGTGATAAAAGAAATTCAGAGAAGGCAATATCAAAAGGATCTAGTGTAGATATTCTAGAGAAATTAATGATAACTTGTGATATTCCAACAACAGAATCTGTAGGTAGCGTTATATCGACATTAAGCAATACAGAACATGAATTAACTAATCAGAATGGGCGTGCAGTGTTTGAGGAATTAGAGAAGCAATTACCCGATGAGCTAAATGAAAGCCAGTCATTGGAAAATTTAGGAGAATCAGGAGTAATAAACATAAATACTACGACAAGCAATACAGAAAATGGATTAACTAATCAGGATATGCTTTCAGGGTTTGCAGCATTAGAAAATCAATTATCTGATGGGCTAAATTTTATTGAAAGCCAGTCATTAAATAGAGGAACACAAGATATTCTTCTTTTAGCATCAAATGAATTTACTAATCAGGATATGCTTGCAGTGTTTGAGGAATTAGAGAGGCAATTACCCAATGAGCTAAATTTTATAGGAAGCCGGCCATTAAATAAAAGAACACAAGATACTTTTCTTTCAGCATTAGAAGAATTTAATGCGATGGAGTATGAAAGGTATGAATTGGAAGGAATACACCTAGAACAGCCAGAAGCAAAACGCCAGCGTACTGAATAAGAAATAGAAATAACTACAGTAAAATTAAAAAAAAACTGAGAAGATGTCTTGAAATCATTTAAGTAGCTAATTTATTAAGCATAACGGTAATCA